>Ga0255781_10000077_pt1 | contig 68869 bp, 69 predicted proteins | sample 101ome_21_FD_179979 | JGI IMG/M metagenome (GOLD analysis project Ga0255781, IMG submission 179979) | Coastal salt marsh microbial communities from the Groves Creek Marsh, Skidaway Island, Georgia - 101413BT metaG (version 2) | ecosystem: Environmental > Aquatic > Marine > Intertidal zone >... | reverse complement strand
TCAAGGTGCATTGTTCCAGTTATATGATACAGATTTAGTAGAACTACAAGATACAACAGTTTATCCAAACAGTACATTCAAAGGCGATAGAATTTTTGATTATGGAAAAAGTTCTGGACGTATTGATGAAAGTTTAGGGTTCTCACCACGTTATGTCGACTATGGCAATACACCAGGATTAAGTTTTGATTTAGAACTAGGTGCAAAACGTTATCATTATAATGAGATTCGAGAAAATAGTACATATCATCAAACATTTGATACAGGTAATACACAAGAAATTCTAGGTTACTATTTTTATAAAATGCTAGATACTGGTAAACATTATAATGGCTGGAAATTACTAAGAACAGGACAACCGGTAAAGCGTCATGCAACATATAATGTAATTGATAGCACAACACCTATTGTAGTTGATTTAGGTACAACAGATCTACACACAGACAACAAGTTTATTATTAATCAAAAAAATAGTTTATATTATTTTAGTACTTGTTCTACCGAAAATGCAAGTACTAAAATACATAAAGTTTCTAATAACAATCCAGACATGTTTGTTAGTAAAGGCAGAGAATATCATATACAAACATTATTTGATATTTCTGATATTGAATTTACAGACTTTGATGGTAATGCACTTGTAGATGTAACAATAACTGCAGTAGACAATTATAATATCACTTTAACAGTAGACGCTGGTTATACAGATAGTGTTATACGTTATCGTGAAGTAGGAAATACATCTAATACTGGTTTAATTTATGTTGATACAAACACAAATCATTTAAATTTAAAAGTTTATATCAACGGAAAAGAAACAGTATTTTATACACTTGCTGATACAAAACTTACTATAACACACGATTTTATTAAAGATGATGTAGTTGATGTTTATTGGTGGAGTGACAGTGAACTAAATCGTAGAGCAGCAGGAAACTTTGAACCTGCAGATACACACTTGTATAATCCATTTAATGATTGGGCAACTGAAGTAAGTTTTGGTGACTTACAAGATCATTTACGTTCACAAGTAACTAATATTCCTGGGTTCAATGGCGACTATTTTGGTCATAATAATTATGCACAACTACCTCGTGCACACGACTTTGGAGGCACCATAAGAAAGCAACCATATAGTACTGCACTATTAACTCAACTATCATCTGACGTTGATACTAACATTTATAATAGTATTAGATATGCTGCAGCAAACTATAAAAAATTTAAAGAACAGTTTTTAAGAAAAGTAGAACAACTACACAAAGATTTACCTATTGAAACACCAGTACACGAAATAGTTGATCGTGCATTATCTGATGTTAATCTAGGAAAAGGATCTGACAGCGCATATGCTAATAGCAATATGGTAATGTTTAAAAACTTTGAAAGTGCAGATTATGCGTGGCAATCAGGTGAACCTACTACTTTTAAATTACCAAGTGTCATTAACACATATAACGATGTAATTAATCATGTTCAAGCATGGGTCGAAGATAACGATGGATGGCACAGTTTAGTTAAAGACGTTGACTATACACTAACTGCAAACAAAATTACTGTTAATAAATCAATTACGTATAAAACGTCAAACAATAGTGCAGCACTACATGTTCGTTGGTATGCAGTTAATAGTGAAAGTTTTGTTCCCCCGAGTGCAGTTAAGTTAGGATTAATTAAACCAACTGTACCTGGGTTTGAAAACTTTGATGTTGAAAGCGATAATATTTCAAGCAGAAGTGTGCTTGTTGGACACGATGGTAGTATTACTACAAGACAAGGAAACAATATTACTGATAGATCTACTGTAGGATTTAGTATTGCTGACGCTGCTTTATACGATTTAGAGTTAAGAATTTACAATAATTTAAATACAAAACTACATAATATAGTTGACTATAAAGAAATCATGCCAAGTGCAAATCGTCCAACAAGTTATACATGGGATGATTTTATTGCAGCACTTGAGCCAGACTTTAAACGTTTTGTTATCACTAGCGGATTAACATCAATAACAGATCCTGAGTATTATAATCTTGCTAACAAATTTACCTGGAATTATAGTAGTGTAGGTCCAGGTATCGGCGGCTGGAGAGGATTGTATAGATATTATTTTAATACTGATCGTCCTCATACACATCCTTGGGAAATGTTAGGATATAGTATTAAACCAACTTGGTGGGATGCAAATTATAGTTGGACATTTACAGTAAAAAGAAATGCACTAATAACAGCATTAAAAACAGGACATTTCAATGATCCTGCCGAGACACCTAAATATAATCTTACATATGCATATACCGGATACGACTGGGATAATCAAATACTTGTTACAACTGCAAATGTACTAAATGATCCTGTTACTGCTGGTGTAGTTACAGCACCTGGATTAGCAGAACGTGCTGCAAATTTTGTATTTGGAGATATGTCGAGTCTCGAGTTTGAATGGGTTAAAACCAGCGAGTTTAAGTTTTTACAAATACTAGCATTATTACGTTTGCGTCCTCTTTGGATTACAAACACATTTTTTGATAGTACCAATAGACAGGTTATCAGAAATGTTAATATTCCTGATGATATTATCGTTGATGCAAATGTAAAACAATTAGGCAACTTTAGAAATACTAACTTGTCTAATACATATTATAGTGACAGTATTGTTGAAAAAATTGATGTTAAATCTAGTTCAGATGTTACAGTTACACCTAGTATTAATATTTTTGGAAACTTCGGAACTGATGCTACAGCAACGGCAATTGTTGAAGATAACAAAGTAGTTGCAGTAAGTGTTACTAATCCTGGTAAAGAATATCAAAGTAAACCAGGACTAGTGTTTAGTTCTGGTAATATTGTTGCTGAATCATTTTTAATTAAAAACGTTAAAAAATATTTCATTGGATTAAGTAATGCAGTAATTGACTTTGCACATTATAATAACACTTCTGCTACAACAATAGAAGATAGATTTAAAAATGCAAGTATACAGCCTATTGTCAAAGCAGGCGGATTTATTAATCCAAACAAGCAATCATTTATTTTAGAAAGTAGTCAAGGAAAAGGCCGTGTAACTATTCCAGAGGAAAATTTACAAACACTACTATACTTAAATCAACCTAATCACGAAACATTTATGGGCGGATTGCAACTTACTAAATTAGCAGTAGGTTTTAGTGTAGTAGGCATTGACCGAAACAATATGAGTGCATGGTATTTTGAGCCAATAAAAAGTAGTAAAAAAATTATTTCAAACTTCGGCGATATTGCACTTGAAAGATATGGATCATACACAACTATTCCAAGTAAACTGTTGTATGGCGATAGTATTTCTAATTTACAAGATACATATAGTTTTATACTAGGACACGGTGAATATTTAAAATCACAAGGATGGGTTACTAACTGGCAATCAACTGCAGAAGAATTTGTAGTGTGGAGCCAAACAGCAAATACTGGCGATACATTTATTTGTATTCCTAGTACAAACAAATATGAAATATATGATGGATCTCGTGGTTACTATGATACAGTTATCAATCGTTATGATGGTATTTACAATCTAATTGATCATAACGGAGATGAAATTTCTCCCGATAAAATTATTGTAAGTAGACCTGTTAATTCTACAGAAACTTCAATAACTACAGTAGAAACAAAAGAAAATGATACACATATATTAGGATTGCGTTTATATCGTGTTGAATTAGAACATGCAATTATATTAGAAAACGAAACAGATTTTGATGATATCATTTATAGACCAGAAATTGGACAACGTCATAAAAGAATAATATGGCGTGGTTCTAGAACAAAAGAGTGGAACGGTAAACTTTATTCACCTGGTTACTTGGTTACTGACAATACAATTATTGATAACTTTGATACAACTGCAAATGCATCTCTTGATTATTTTACTACATCAAGTGCAACTGTTAATAATGAGCAATCTGTTAATGCTGCAAGATTTAACATTGGTTATAATAAACCAGATTGGTCAAATTATCTAACGTTAAACGATGATAGTATTTTTAATTTTACAAAAGGATCTAGAAAATATAGAGGTACTAAGTATGGTCTCAATGCATTTATGAGAAATACTAGTATATTAGGTGGTGTGTCAGACGCTAACTTATATGAATTATGGGCTATAAGAACTGCTGATTTTGGCGATATTAGAAGTAGAGATACAGTTGAATTTACAATCAACGATGAAGCATTGTCTACAAGTCCTCAAGTAGTTAAGTTTCATAATGATGATCATGATGATATTAGTATCGACGATGTTATTAATATTGATCCAACAAGTCCATTATTAGTAACTGGATCAACTGAAAATGTATTTAGAACTCGTCCAAGTAAAAAATACAATGTTTTGACACTTACTGAACTAACACAGTTTAATAATGATTTTGTTACAGCCGGATTACCTTTATTAACAGAAACTGATTTTAGAGTAATTAACAAAGAAGACTTTGAAGCGTTTCCTGTAAAAAATAAAGAATCATATGACTTCTCAGGTACGTATGAAGAAATTGATGCATGGAGCAATAGAGTATCATATAAAACAAATGACTTAGTAATACACGAAGGATACGTTTGGAGAATGGTCGATCCTGACGGATCAAGTGGACTTCAGCGTCCAAACGAACCAATTGAAGTTATAGGTCGTGTTAGTACACCGAGTGTTCCGTCTGATGGACAAACACTTGTCATTGATAATGTTGTAGTTACTATTAAACGTACAAGTGAAAGTACTAAATTAGAAACTATTGAAATTACGGGATCTGAAAATTTAAATGTACAAGGTGTACCAAATGGCTCAACTTTAACAATAGGACAAAATAGTTCAATAAATCAAACTTTAACGTTTGAAAATGAAGTAATTAATCTAGTATGGCAACCTGCAACAAAAACAGGAAATGTAACTAACTTTTCAGTAGAAGGTAATACCGACGGTAGCAAAGAATTAATTATTGATGGTGTTAGTATTGTTTTTGACGATGCAGCACCTATAACAACAAATGTTAATATTGAGGACGGTTATCAAGCAGCATTTAGTTCAACTTTTACTACTAACCAATCAACAATTAACAGTCTTGTAAGTACAAAAATTTCAACATTTGAATCATTTAGAACTTCTGTTATTGACAATCAAGGCATTACAGGATGGAACCAAGTTCTTGTGGATTATTTTGATACAGTATCTGGTATTGATATCAATTATCTAGAGTCAATTCGTAATACTTTTGCTGTAGGATCAGAATCTGAACTTGATGCATTAATTGTAACTGATTTAGCCATAATAAATGCTATAGCAGGTACAAGTCACACTGACCATACGCTAGTGCCAATTTTAGATATTAATACAGCAAAATCTGCACTAGATACTGCACCATACATTACTAATATAAGAAATTTTGCAGTTAACAATTCTACATCTGCATTTATTGCAAGTGAAATTATTGCAACAGAAACTACAAATGGTAACAAAATTTATAGTGATGTAGAAGTTGTACAAAAAATTAATGATGCAAATATTCCAAATGTAACAGCCAGTTTAACTGCCGCAGGAAACTTGTTTATTAGTAAAGATGTACCTAATGCTACAACTCAATTTAGTTTGGTTATTAGTTCTGCTACTGCAAATACAGAAGTAGGTTTTGCTACTACTAACGAAACTATCAGAAGTAGTGGTGTTAACGTATTAAGCACACCAGATTTAACAACTGTAGAAGTTGTAGAACAGATAAATGCTGCTGGTATTCCTAATGTATCTGCAATTGCATTAAGTTCTGGACAAGTACGTATTTTAAGTAATGCTGCATCATTGTTCATTGGTGCTGGAAGTGCTAATAGTTTTATCGGACTTAACACAGGTATAACACCTGCACAAGTTACAACAATTACAGTTGACAGGACCAGTGACTTAACTGATACTATTAGTTCAATTAATAATGCAAACATTCCTGGTATTACAGCAAGTAATAGTAATAACAGATTAAGATTAGTAAGTACAAACGAAACAATGGAAATTGGTAGTAATGGTACTGCTAATGTTACACTTGGAATCACTGCACAACTTTATGTTGCATCCCCCGGAACAGTTAGTAATGTTTTTGAAACTGAGCGTTACGATGATTTAGGAAATTCATACACGATATTTGAAAAGACTGAATTTGATCCGCATGTGTTTAGTATATGGACTGCTGATAACAGTGAAAAATCTAATATTAATGCAGGTTACAATGTTTATCAGGCTATGCACTTTAGTATGTTTATTACAAAAGCATGTGCCGGCATTGAAGAAGCAGACGAAGCGCAGATAACAATTGATTTACGTGATTATTCAGATGAACATCAACCGTTTCATAATTTACAAGTTGGTGATTATGTATTAATTGCTGGTAGTAATACTGTTCCTAGTATCGACGGTGTTAGAAAAGTAACAAGAATTGATACAGAAAATCCTAATATGTTCTACATTGATGAATATATTCAAGAAGAAGGCAGTGCTGGTAATGTATATCCAATTAGAAGTGTTAGATTTAGTAGTTATGCAGATCTAATAGCAAACTTTAATTCTTATGTTACAAATCCTCTAAGCACTGATGCTCCTGTTGTGTTTAAATATAATTTCGGAGGTAAAAGACACAACGGCGATCCGTTGTATGCTTTTATTGACGATGATAATGGTGCACCTGCAGTATATCGTTACACAGGTAAATTTAGATTAACATCAGGAAATTATGATGGTAACTGGGTTAAAGTTAGAACAGCACCAAATCAATCAAGAAGCGACTTAGTAGAAAATGTAAAAGTATACGATGCAAACAAACGTACATTAATTAGTGTATTAGAAATATATGATCCTGCAAAAGGAATAATTCCTGGATTTATCGATAGCGAAATTGATTTAAAATCAACTGCAGATAATGCAATTTACAACTACACTACATATAACGGCTATGAAGAAAATGAAGATGCATGGACTGATAGATTTATCGGAACACGCTGGTGGGATTTATCTACTAGTATCTATTTAGATTACGAACAAGGTACTGAAAAATATCAACAGCAACAATGGGGTAGACTATTTCCAGGTTCCGAGATTGAAATTTATGAATGGACACGTAGTTCTGTGTTACCTGAGGAGTATGAAGAATTTGCAGCAACTGGTGGTAGTTTAGATGGCACTATTGCTACAGGTCAACCATATTCAAAAGTAATAGACGGAGAAACTAGATACTTCTGGTCTGAATATTCATACTTTAATCCAGCAACTAAAACTTCACAAACAAATTATTACTTCTGGGTTAAAAACAAAGAGTCATCATCTGGCATACGAAATTACAATGTTAATCAATTAGCAAACATGTTGACTAATTTTAAAGATTTAGGTATATCATGGGCAGCATCTAGTTTAGATAGTAACTTACTATTAGCCAATATTGATAAAATAATAACAGATGATACAGTTATACAGATTAATCAAATCTACGAAAGCAATAGTTTGCCATTGAATGAATGGACATTGCTTGCTGAAAATGATCCTCACACTGTAATACCTGAATACTTGCATATTAAAATACGTGATAGTTTAGCAGGATATAATAACTATCATGATTTATATACATACACTGAATGGAATGCTGCATCTGTTTATAACCGAGAGTCTGTTGTAACTAAAGATGATAAGTTTTATATTTGTTTAGATGATAATGTAAATGTCACTGATCCTGTTACAGATACAAATGAATTACATTGGGCGAGAGTGTACAATTATAATTTACCACCCGAAACAGAATCAACTGACATTGAAATTTGGCGAGGGCAGCCTGTGCCAGATTTGAGACTACATGAATATAATAGATATGGACATTTAACTCGTCCAGCACAAAGTTTATACAGAGATATTACTAATGCAAGACAAAACTTTGTTGATGCAACAAATGAATATTTAGAAGATATTTGTGTTATATCAGAGATTTTAAATTGGGATAGTGTTTTCTACACAACTTACGTAGAAGGCGAAGTTGAATATAAATTAGAGCATTATTGGAACTTTGTAGATTGGTCTTATAAAAAATATAATAACGATGGTATGCTAATATATAAACATGATACAAGTGTACAACCAGACTACACATTCGACAATATAACTAGTATTATTCCGGTGTTGCCAGATGTTAATGCCGCAGCAGATATACCAGATGGTAGTTATATATACATTAAAAATAGTTTACACGAAGATGGTATTAACAGACCTGAAATGTGGTATAAGGAAAATGGAACTTATAGCCTTCGCTGGAAAAAGAATGGTACAATTGCACTAAGTGATGAGTTATGGTTAGAAAGTAAGTTTGGACACGGATTCGATGCTGCTGGGTTTGATATCAGTGGCTTTGACAGTGGTGTTTCTAACATTATTAATTTACTAATGGACCTACTAAGAAGTAAAGTATTTGTCGGACAGTACAAAGAATTTTATAATAAATTATGGTTTAGATGTTTGTATCAAGCAATTATTGAAAATACAGCAGATGACTTTGCATTTAAAACTACGTATGTAAAACTAGCAGTAGACCATCCGCTTATTAGAGATCCTAAGACATATCAAAATTATGGAACAACAGCAATTGAAAAATACTTCCATGACATTAAACCTTTCCATACTAAGTTACACACATTAGAACAGCGTCCTTCTACTGTGGACAATATGACTATACAAGTCGAAGATGAATATCAGTCTGAGATAACAATTCAAATGAATGATTATACTAGACAATGGAACGGAGATGTTATATTATTAGGAGGAACATTTACTAGTAGCGAAGCAGAAGATAGTTATGTAGATAACGGATATACAGACGATGAATATTTTAGAAATGATGCGTTCTCATATGAGTTCACAACACCAGAAGAAGATATAGCAACACTATATTCAGGTAATGTGTTTATTCAGCCAGAATATGAAAGAATCGGGGAAGAATTAGTCGGATTAGATTTATTAGAAAATGTAAGAATAATGGTACAAACAAACGCATCCGGCAGCACAGAAGATACAGATACACGTAGCTTCCAAATTAATATGTTCACAAACTATAATATTCAAGAAAGTATTGTTATAGTAGATGCAAACAAAACTACACTTTCAAATGATATCAGACACAATGATACAATTATTCCACTTGCAGATGTAACTGTATTGGCTGATAACACAGGTGTAGTTTGGATTGGCAGCGAACGAATTGAATATGGCGCAAGAGATGCAAATAATTTATTGTATTGTAAGCGAGGAACACTAGGAACAAGTGCATTAGATCATTTAACTGGCACTACAGTAATAGATGCAGGTGATAGTGTAAAACTACCAATCCGAGATAAGTTTGGACACTACGGCAATGAACTTAGATTGGCTTACAATGAATCAGGAAGAAGCCTTGCAGCAAGTGGAACAGCAAGCGACCATGCTTTCATTAGAGACGCAGGTGAAGGAACGATATAAATAGTACATAATGGAAATAAGAAAATGAGTTTATCACAATTAGAAAAATCGTTAGTAAACATAGAAGGTCATTTGTTGATTCAAGACGTTAACACCGGCGAGGTACTAGTAAAAAGACGTAATGCAATTCACTTTGAAAATATGAGTGTTGCAATTGCAAATTTACTAGCAAATGTTGCTGGTGCAAATGGTACACATAATGTATTATCTATGTCCTACGGAAATGGCGGAACATTAATAGATGGTACCGGAGCAGTAACTTATAAAGCACCTAACACCGGTGCAAGTACAAGCGGACTTTACAACGAAACATATACACAGGCTATTGATAGTACAGTAGTTAACCACGTCAATGGCACAGTTTATAGTGATGTTGTAATGACAAGTACACTAGATTATAATACCCCAACAGGACAAGATAATGAAGATACAACGACTGATATGAATGGCGATTATGTGTTTGATGAAATTGCCGTTTATAGTGCTAACAACGACATGCTAACACATGTTATTTTCCATCCTGTACAAAAAAGTGCAAATAGAAAAATAAGTGTGATATATACATTAAGGATTAGAACAACATACAGTGACGTATAATAGGAAAAAACAATGCCATATTCAATTAATCATAGCGACCCAAATAAAACGCCAATTGTAGTTAACGACGGTACAGTAGATACAAGTACTCCAGTTAGACTAATTGGTAAAAATACTACAAGATTTGGAGAGTTTGTAAACGAAAACTTTTTAAATTTAGTAGAAAATTTTGCTAGTGCAAATCCTCCAGTGAATCCAGTAGAAGGAACGCTGTGGTACAATAATGCAGAAAATATTTTATTCATTTACGATAGTGGTAAGTGGTATCCAATTGGATTCACTGGCGATACACGAATTGAAGTTAGAACTATCGAAGACACAAACGGTAATTTGCATAAATGTATAGTACATATTGTAGAAGGTGTTATTAACAATATTACTGTAGGACCACATGCAACTGATGGCACAAATGCATGGACACCTGCAAATACAGAATTTGCAGAAGATGGTACAACACTACTAAGTGCAAACTTTCCTGTAATGCAAGTTGGTATTAATATGACCAACAGAACAGATTTTAAATTTCGTGGCACAGCAACTAGTGCTGAATATGCTGACCTTGCAGAACGCTATGCTGCAGATGAAGTATTAGAGCCTGGCACAGTTGTTAAAATTGGCGGCTCTGCTGAAATTATTCCAACAGGCTCAAGAGCAGACACTGACGTATTTGGCATCATCAGTACTGCACCAGGCTTTGAAATGAATGCAGGCGCAGGCAATGATGACACGCATCCATATGTAGCACTAGCAGGGCGTGTACCTTGCAAAGTTGTTGGTTCAGTACGCAAAGGCGACAGATTAGTAAGCAGTTTAACACACGGTCATGCTGAAACTGCAACTGAAGAAGAAGCACAAGACTATAGAAAAGTTATTGGCAGAGCATTAGAAGATAATCTCTTAACAGACGTTGGCGTTATTCAAGTAGTTGTAGGAGCAAAGTAATATGGCACTGGTACCTGTCTATCCAGGCAATTTGGTTAAAGCCTCAGAATACAACTATGTAGCAGATATCGCAAACTTAATTTTTGGCGATAACTATCCTGCATCTTTGGTAACAGACGCAAATAGAATAGACACACACAAGTATGGATGGGGTGCACTGAATATAGATGACCAAGTGCCAGTAGGTGTACTAATCGAAGCAGATAGATTACAATTACTAGTAGATCATACAAATGTTATGTTAGACCACGTAACATTTGAAGACCATGTGTTAGTGTTTAGTGTTCCGCAAGGACGCACAGATATTAAACCTAGATACTTGGTACGTGCTGAAGATTTAAATTTAGTACATGAAAAGTTTACAGATGTTGTATTACCTAACAACATGCATACTACAGTCGATCCAGAAAACGCAAGTTTACTTGAAGGCACTGCAGGAATATATGCTAGAACTATACCTTGGTGGCAAAAACTTGAAGGTGAACATAAGTGGTCGTGGAACACATACAACGATGCAAGATACTTCTTTAACGGCGGTGGACAACTACAATTAGACATTTCAATCGAAGGCGGGTGTACAGCAGGGTTCTTTAACTGGGCCGACATTATTAACGAAGTAGGAACACTGACTTTTACATGGAATAACACATATCAAAGTGAAGGATATATTACTCCTGGCACTAGTGAAGGTAAAGGTTTTTATCATTTAACTGATAGATATGGAGACGGCAGTGATCCAGATGGTGTTGTTGATGACGAAGGGTTATTGTTTACTAGTGCTGGTGTAACACAACAAATATCAGCATATGGTTATGGCTATGGATATGGTTATGCATCAACTGTACCTGCCTGGTTTGTGAATTTTCCTGCTGCGACTGCATATGCTACAGCATATCATACAGCAAGTACTGCATATTGTCCTACTGTATATCTAACCGGCGATGAAAGACTATCTAGTTATGCTAATAGATATTTTAAATTATATGGCAAATGGGCCGACGATGGAAAAGAAGTACATTTCAAACTAGTATTTGACGATACTGCATTTGAACAAGTAATGGACGGAACATTAACAGTAACACCTAGATACTTAATGCCAGATATTATTACAGAAAATAATAGTACGTTTGATGTTACACCAGATCCTGTGCCAGCAGTGGTAGGCGATGGATTTATGGGTCCAGACGATAACTAAAAAAATCACTTGACATTTGTTAACTAAATAAGTTATAGTAGTACTTAATTATAAGGAGAAACTCACTATGGATGAGAGACTCGAGAAAGCCCTCGAATTTGCAAATTACCGCACAACGCTATCTAATCAAAAACGTAATATCAGATCACGTATGCAAGTATTACAATCGGTTCAGTATAAAACTGGATCGTTTGTTGCCGATGAAAAAACTATCAGTTTTGTTGATGCGTTATTACGGTCAGATAAAAAAAATGCTATTGTAATTGATACAAAAGAAAATCCAATTGAGATTGATGATCTGTCCGAGTTTAAAGATAGTTTAATTAGTGCATATACTGAAGCCAGTAATGAATACAAAATTCAAATGGATAAGATTAAAAAAGCACGTAATATTAAAAAAATTATGGATTGGTAAATGGCAAAAGAAGAAGAAAAAGGCGTATGCTTTTTTGCTTACAACAATAGCCAATTAGATTATATACGATTTGCACATGTTGCAGCAGGCTATGTAAAAGCAAACATGAAAAATAATAAAACGTGCTTAATGACCGACAATGGCGGATATGCATGGTTAAAAGAAAGTATATCAAGTGAATGGCACGAAGCGTGTTTTGATCATATTGTTATTGATGATGTTGAACATGAACAAAATTCAAGAAAGCATTTTGATAGTCCGTGGACAGAATTTAGTGCACCTTTCTTAAACAGCAACAAGCACGAAGTATTTGAATTAACACCTTTTGATAAAACAATGTTAATTGATACAGATTATATCATAAAAAATAACTTTTATGATTATATTTTTGATACTGATATAACAATATCTATGCATAAGACAGCAACATATTTAGAGCATCAGCCTCCGTATTTAAATGAAATTACACTAACAGATGGTGGCATACATCATTGGTGGAGTACAGTTGTTTACTTTGATCAAAGTGAAGAAAGTCGTGTATTTTTTGATACTTGGTGCCATGTTAAAGAAAACTGGGACTATTATGCACTATTATATCAATTCCCTCCTGCATTATTCAGAACAGATTTTTGTGTAAGTATTGCTGCACATTTATTAAATGGAAGCAACGAAGAATCTTACATACATGATTTTATGGGCATACCAATGCGTAACATGGATCAAAAAGATGATATTATCGAAATAAAAGGAATGAATGATTGGATATTGCTAAGTCATAATAGACAAGAACAGTGGAAAAACATACTTACTCGAAATACAGATTATAACTTACATGCTATGAACAAACGTGCAATCAGTAGAAATATTAACGAAATTGAAAAAAATTTACAAGAGGTATTGCTATGAGTAGAGGGTTTGTAACACTAGGTATTGATACAGATTTAGATAAAGTTAAGTATAGTTATGCTCTTGCATTAAGTATTAAAAATTGTGATCCTACCGCAGAAGTTTGTCTTGTTGTTGACAACGGAAAATCCGATTTAGTTAACAAAAAATATTTTGATGCGTTTGATTATATCACCGAACTACCGTTTGGTAATACTGGCCATGAAGATGGATTTCATGGAAGTAACATATGGCAAGTAATTCACTGCACTCCATTTGATGAAACAATATATGTTGACTATGATACACTATTTTTAAATGTAGATATTGACTTATTATGGGATCAATTTGAAACTCATGACTTAGCAATGACAAATCTAGCAAGAACATATAGAAATATACCAACTAACAAAATACTGTCGTTTGATATTGAATTAAAGTACGATCTTCCGTTATTGTACAATCAACTGATTTATTTTGATTCAGCAAGCGATATTGCACAAGAATGGTTTAAGTTGGCTGATCCTTATTTTCAAAACTGGAGAGAATTGTATAACAATGTGTTTACTGAATTAAAACCTGAAAGTTTTAACAAAAACATTGTATGTAATATCATAACAAAACATTTAGATTGTTACAACGATGTTGTTATAAATCTAAACAATTTTTACGATATTGATACTATAAGTCAATACATGTGGACATCTGATGTTCCACAAGAATGGACTGAATTATTTAACAGTTGGTTTGATATTAAAAACGGATTAATAATAGAAAACAGTTTAACACGATCCGGAATTATTCATTACAGAGATGAAAATTTTATAACAGAAGAAATTATAAATGAGCTTAGAAACAAGTTTAATAATACAAAAATCCAAAAAGAAGAAGCCGCATAATTATTATGTATACTTCAATGAGTGGACTGGAAACATAACCGTTATCTCTGGAAAATCAAGAGATGACATTAAGGATCCTTATTTAAAAACAAGTGATCCTGTTGTTGCTGATCTCATGAAAGGTATTAAAAATACTAAAAAATATATTGTAGCAGACTTAGTTGATGGATACAAACTAGTTGAAAAGAAAAACTATATACGAATAAAACAAGCAGAAAATTATCTTAGTAAAATTCCTTTTGTTAAGCCAACTGTAAACAAAGATGTTAACATTATTTTATATTTAAGTGACTATAAAGTAGAAATAAATGTTAGCACAGATTTAGTATATCAGTTAACTGGAAAGATTAATTCAAGTGAAGTTAAAATACAAAAAGACAAGACCTATGAAAAAATAACACTGTATATTATTGAAAAAAACAATCCTCTTCGTTTGCTTGAAACCATTGAAATAGATCCGATTGAACTAATACAAAAAGGATACATATTGTATGATTTTTCTAATTTACGGAATACAATAGCACTCGGTGACATTGATATATTAACAAGACGTATTTTTAAAAGTTATGGCTTGAAAATTAAACAAAACTATGTTACAGTAGATTATGGACTAGCACAAAATAACAAACGATTCCATACTTATGTTAAAGACAGTACAGCAGAAGAATTTGCAACGTTTAGTGTAAGTCCGAGTACACAAGGATGGATTATACGTAGTAATTTCAATGATCCGCATGATTATAAAATATACAAAGATATTAATATGTTCTTAACTGGTAACAACCCAAATATATTGTTAGACAGAATTAGCATACCATATGATAGCATTGGAAGAAATCAAGAATATATTGTAAAAACAAAAGTTGATCCTACAACTTGTAAAATATTATTAGGACCCGAAGGTAAAAATATTACCTTTAAATTTGAAGGATTGGAATATGCCGAATCTGGTAAGTATTAACGATTTTGATATAGTATACATCAGTTATGACGAACCAAATGCAGATGAAAACTATGCAGATCTATTAGAAAAATGTCCCTGGGCTAAACGTAGTCACGGAGTATGGGGCAGTGATGCAGCACACAAGGCCGCCGCTGCACTAAGTGAAACTGAACGTTTTATCACAGTTGATGCTGATAATATTGTTAACGACGATTTTTTCAATGTTGAACTAGATATGGATAGAATTGCACCTAATCATGTTATTAGTTTTGCAGCAAAAAATGTAGTAAACGGATTAGTATACGGCAACGGTGGTATTAAAATGTGGCCGGTTGACGTTGTAAATCGTATGCGCACACATGAAGCAGCACCCGAAAGTGATAAACGTGCACAAGTTGACTTCTGCTGGAACATTCACTATGTACAAATGAACAATTGGTATTCGTGGGTACACAACAATGGTAGTCCACTACAAGCGTGGCGTGCTGGTTTTCGTGAAGGTGTAAAAATGGGATTAGAAGACGGTGATGTAGTTGATCCTGGGAGACTCAAACATATCTTTCAAGAAAATTATAGACGTCTTATGGTGTGGATGACAGTCGGTGAAGATACTACAAATGGCTTATGGGCAATTTATGGTGCTAGACTCGGAGCATACATGACAAACATTACTAGAGAAGATTGGGATTGGCGTAATGTACGTGATTTTGATTGGTTGAGTAATTACTTTAATACAGAATTACTTCCGCAGTTTGAAGACGGTACTGAGTTATGTCCACGCACTGGTGTTAATTGGAATATCGATAAGTTAAAATCACGTACAGTAGAACTAGGTAACGAACTAAAGGGAAAACTAGACTTAGAAATTGCAGATATCGGAACAGAAGGTTCACGTTTTTGGAAAACTGTATATAGAAATCCAAGTCGGCTAGGTCCTCAGGTTAGAGAAGATCAAGTAAAAGACTCAGTAGAGGAATAAATGTCAGACGATTATTTTAAAAATGCTGAAAAAACTAAAACTAAACTTGACAAAATTAGTCCTACTATGTGTATGGCTAAATGGTTGCAGGTTAGTATGCACTTACCACAAGGATTAACACAAAGTTGTTACCATCCCCCGACTCATAAAGTTCCACTAAGTGAGTTAGCAGTTACTCCACGTGCACTACACAACACACATGAGAAAGTACGACAACGTAAAGAAATGTGGGAGGGAAAAAGACCCGAAGGATGTAGTTATTGTTGGAATATCGAAGACAATGGAAACATGAGTGATAGACATTATCGTTCAAGTGAAGATTGGATCGGTGCCGACGGATGGAAAGAAGTAGTTGACGGAGGCTGGGATGAAAATATTAACCCTCGTTATGTAGAAGTAAATTTTAATCAAGCGTGTAATTTTAAATGTACATATTGTAGTCCTCACCTAAGTACCGAATGGGAAAAAGAAATCAAAGAGTTTGGTCCAGTTGTGTTTAATAAAGAAACAAAACACAACGACATTGCTAGTCTTAGAAAAGCAGGATTAATGCCAATCGAAGGTGCTAACAAAGAAAATCCATATGTACAAGCATTTTGGGATTGGTGGCCCGATCTTTATAAAGATTTAAAAATATTTAGAATGACTGGTGGTGAACCATTGATGGATAAAAATACCTTTAAGGTATTAGATTATGTTAACATTCATCCTAATCAAGATATTGAACTTAGTATTACTAGTAACATGTGCCCTCCGGAACAAAAGTTATTTGATAAGTTTATGAATTCTTTAAAAGCAATAGAAGAAGTTAGAATATGGGAAGATCCTGAGAAAATCAATCCTTACACTGAGAACAATTGGTTTGTTGCTCCTGCATGTAAACACTTTAACTTATTTGTAAGTGTAGATAGCGTAGGTCCGCAAGCAGAGTATATTCGAACTGGTTTAAATTATGATACTATGTTAAACAATACTCGTCACATACTAAGAGAAACGACAGGAACGAGTGTTACATTTATTAACACATTCAATTTGTTGAGTATTCCAAAACTTAAAGACTTTTTACAAATGATATTAGACTTACGTATAGAGTTTGGATTTAAAAATCAACCTGAAGTTGTAGTATCACCAATTGACGAAACTGGTAAAAAGCGAGGACCGTTTACACGAAAAAAACGACAACGAGTTTGGTTTGATATTCCATATTTGAGAGAACCATTATGGATGAGTGCACAAAATGCTCATTATATTCCTGAACTTATGAATATGTTAGATGATTGTGTTAAGTTTATGGAAGATAATATTGCTAAAGAAGATTACGAAGATACTTATCACGGGTTTTTAAATCACGAAGTAGCAAAACTTAAACGTGATATTTCGTGGATCAAAAATGGTATAGACAAAGATGAACTAAGTAAAAGACAAGTGCATTTTTGGAAATATTTTAATACACTTGACAAAAGACGTAACACCAACTTTATTGAAACTTTTCCTGAATTAAGTGTTTGGTGGAAAGACTGCGATGCAGCACATAATAGCGAAAGAGAAAATATATGAGAAGACAAGACGAAGATTTTCAAGAATACAAAAAGAGAATGATTGATCCAATCAGTGATAGTTATTGTGCTGCAAAATGGTATAATGCTACTATCTGGTTAGGACATGGACAAACTGCTAGTTGTCACCACCCTCCCGGACATTGGATTCCAATGGAGGAACTAAAAGAAAACTACACTGCTATTCATAATACAAAACATAAAAAGAAAATGCGTGAAATGATGCTCAAGGGTGAGCGTCCGCAAGAATGCGAATACTGCTGGAAAGTTGAAGACATTGGTAGAGATAATGTCAGTGATCGTGTTTATAAAACAGAAATTTTTAAAGATGATGATGTTAGAGCAAGTGCCGAAATGCCATGGGACGCTGATGTAAATCTTAAAACACTAGAAATTGCATTTGACCGTGCTTGTAATTTTGCTTGCTCTTATTGTAATCCTGCATTTAGTAGTACATGGGTTAAAGATATCAAAGAAGATGGTCCGTACATGAATATACAAAGTGACGGACGTGGGCATTTTACTGATACTGCACCATGGGCTGCACGTAGTACAAAACTCGAAGAAGATAATCCGTACATTCAAGCCTTTTGGAAATGGTGGGAAAATGGACTTAGTGATAGTTTAGAAGAAATTCGTGTTACTGGCGGTGAACCTCTTATGCATAAAAGTATTTGGAAACTGTTTGATTGGTTTGATCAAAATCCGCATAGCAATATGCGTTTTGCTATTAATAGTAATCTTGTTCCTGAAAATGAACGACACTTTCAGCGTATGATCGATAGTACTTTTAATATTCGTAACTTTGAAATCTATACTAGTGCAGAGTGTGCAGGCCCACAAAATGAATATACTCGTGATGGGTTTAAGTATGATGTATGGCGCAGCAACATTGAGCGTTTGCTAAAGCAGTCAAACATTAAAAAACTACATTGTATGATGACTATTAATAGTTTATGTTTAGAAACAATTACTGAGTTTATGGACGACATGATGGAATTAAGAAAAGAATACGGCGAACGTGCTCCTGTTCTTTCGTTAAACATTTTACGTTTTCCAAGTTTCCAAAGTGCAGCAATTCTTCCTGTTGAACTTAAAAACAAGTTTAAAGAAAAAATTGAAACGTGGTTGCCATCACAAATGGATATGTTAAATGTTAGAGAAATTGCACAAGTACAACGACTTATTGATTATTTAGACGTTGTAAAAACTCCACATCGCAATACTGCTGAAACTCCTAAACTGTACAATGACTTCCGTTACTTTTACGAACAGTACGACAAACGCCGTGGAAAAGATTTCCGTGCTACGTTTCCTAGTTTTGTTGAATGGTATGACAGTATAGGGTATAACTCAGATAAAATTATTCCTAGTATTGATGCACAAGGCGATCCAGCAACGACTGAAGACTATGTAAATGATGATCTACAAGTAGGAGGTTGGAATACTGAAAAGGATACACTCGGAGCATGAAATACTTTGTAGTTCAGTTTGGTAATAAATCGTCTGAATCTCATTCGGTTGATAACAGTACATCATTGCTTTATCAACCGTTTAATAAATTTGATATGCCTGTTGAGCACGACGGATTTATTATAAAATTTAAATTAGATGAAACTGAATTAACCAATAAATTTATTCAAGCATGGAATGTAAGAAATCTAAATGTATCAACACATCGTTTATTTGTAAATGAGTATGGAAGTATTACACCGGAAATATATGCAGAGTGTAGAAAAGAATTAAACCAAATCATTGAAAGTATCGATCATCATGCGTGGGCTAGAAAAAATTATCCAATTAATACAGATTGGTATATTGACGAAACTATATCTGACAGACAATTAGATAAACTAAATGCACTGCATAGATATTTTGAAGATGTAAGTTATGCATTAAACAATAGTCCAGATGAATATCAACAACTATACCAATGGCTCGAAAGTATAAATCAGTTAGTTCATATATTAGAAAAGAATATAGATAACGATCCTAGTTTGTTAACAGTAATACGTAATTGCAAAGACGAAGAATTAGATTTGCCACTTACTAACAGCGACTATTATAGATTTTGTAATGAAGATCAATCTGGAGTTTTGTATTTAGACTTTGGAACTGTAGGTAAAGATTTAGCAACTTGTTTTAGCACAGCAGATATTGACTTAATTAAAAACAATGAAGTAAAGCAACAAACACATGTGCGTCCAATGGTAAATTTTAAATTTAACCGACGCAATGAAGATCCAGCGCAAGTTTCATTTAACTATGATCTGAGTATTCTTTCAATGTATGACTGGTGCAAAGAAAACAAATTAGAAGAATACATTAATTATCGTGAAAATAAATATTTTCCAGGAAGAGCCCGACTTGGAGAATTAGTTGATCCTTTGAGTTATAAGTCATTTGTACTATTGCGGAAACAATATCCGTATGTCACTGGAGCATATATCGAAGAAGATGAATCCGATGATTATACATGGAACTATCTAAACGGTACAGGTGCAAATCCTCTTTTTCAGCAAATTGCAAATTTTGTTAAAGAAAATCACTGTGATAACATTCTCGATATTGGTTGTGGTTATAGTCGGGTCAACGAGTTTTTAACAGACTATAATTATAATATTGCTGGTGTAGACACAGATGCTGAGTGTATTAAATATTGTCAAACTAACTATCCTAATCATGATTATCAAGTAGCGAATGCGTTAAGTTTACCTGAATATAATCGAGAGTTTGACTGTATTATTTTAAGTGGCATACTTTATTATTTTGGTAAAAATGGATTACCAAGCACCGATGAGTATGTACAAAGTCTAATAGAAAAATACAATCCAAAATGTATTATTATATCTGAACCACGTCCAAGTAAAAGTTATCAAAGTCCAGATTTTATTCCATTACTTGATCGTTGGGCATGGAGCATGAAAAATGTTGACATGGATATAAGAATGGGTAACAGAGCAGTATATTGTTTATATACTGATATAGAACGTCCCAAGAGAAAAATTAAAGCAGATTTTAACGCAGATAGTGAGAATCATGTACACCATTTACAACCCGATTTTAGTTTAGAACAACTACAACATCAGGTGTACTTGACAAATACAGAAGATTTGAGCAGTCAAAAAGACGGCGAACTTGTTCGTAATCAAAGAAATATTAAAACATATGTTAGTGTCTGTGCAGGATTTAAAAGTATGTACAAAGCACACATTGATAATTATTTTGGAAAAGAGTTTCAGTTTATATATGTTGATGTTGTTCCACAAAGTGTAGATTATAGAATGTGGCAAGATAACTGGCTTACAAAAGTAAGCATTACTGATAATAGTATTTTTGATCAAGCGTTTGAAGTTTATAAGGAAACAGTTGATAGTAGAATTCAACCACTTTGGGGAGGTTCACACACTAGCATCAGAGATGCAATTAATGAAGATTTAGATACATTAGAAATTACACAATATGATTGGTTAAACTTTTTGAAAAGATATTCAAGTATACCTAAAACTTATGTCAAACTAGATGCAGTAAATAATTGTAAATTGTTATCAAGATTGATAAATCAAAATAGTAATGAAACAACTACATGGTTTTGGCATAGTAATATTTTTGATTGGCATCAATTTAGATATAAAGAACAAAGTTTTTATGCTTGGAGCGAATATCTAAAGCGTCAAACAAAGGGTTTAATTTTAAATGGAAAACAACCTCCGTTTACTACTTCGTGATACTATACACAAGTATTTGCAGTTTCTAAGTCAAACAATACATGGTGTTAATATTAATACTCATGTTGATCTTTCGTTAAAAGAATTTGCGATTGATATTGCACAGTTAATTATAGACGGGGATCCAATTTGGAAAAAAAATGAAAATGATCATACTGCACTTACTTGGAAGTATACAAAATACAATCAGTGTATTATTGTTGGAGAAAGAAAGTATAAAATATTTGTCGGACTGAATGCAAAAATTAGTGGATATAATTTTCACAAAATGTATAAAACATTTAGTCATACTCGTAGTATGCAAAGTAGTTTAGATCTCAGGAGCAATGGATTTAGAGTTGAATGTTACGATATAATACCCGGGATAACAGTTAGAGATATAATAGAAGGTGATTTTTTTGGAGTATATGATAACAGTGATGTAAAACATTTGCAAGATGCTGAATTACTATGGGAATTATTTTTTGATTTTGTAAGAGATAATTATAAAGTAGACGACCACGGTTTTGTGTTTTATCCAAATGATAATCAATGCAGTAACTTTATTATTGACCCTACAGTAGAAAACCCAAAAATTGAAATAATTGATTTTGATCATGGTATATATCAACCGCCTGAGCAGGTATGTCGTAGTATAACAGATAGGTGGTTTAATTTTATATTTGATTACAATCCAAAGGAATTAAAAAGAGTGAGTCGTTTTTGGTTATGGTATGTGTTAAACAATAATCCAGAACAAGTAAGAAAAAACTTTCACGAAAGGCTTTTAGAAATTTATGGAAAATAAAAACTATTGTATATTACCATGGATACATATGCATATATGGCCAGATGGTACAACTTTTCCATGTTGTTTAGCAAAACATGATTATCAATTAGGCAACACAAACAACAAATCTTTTAAAGAATTGTGGAACAGTGATAAGATGCGTGAGTTAAGATTAAATGTACTTAACGATGTTCCAACTGATGGTTGTAGTAGATGTTACGAACATGAAAGTAATGGTGTTCGTAGTATGCGTATGAATATGAATCATCAATTTGAACATTTTAATTCAAGAACAGCATTAACAAAAGAAGATGGAAGTTTAGACGATATCTTTATGGGTTACATGGATATACGTTTTAGTAATATCTGTAACTTTAGATGTAGAAGTTGCGGGCCAGAACTTAGCAGTAACTGGCATGACGATAGTGTAAAATTAGGCAGACGCAATGGTAAAGAAAAACGTATTCTCAAAGTAAAACGCAGTTTAGACGAACTTTGGGATGATATGGAAAGTTGGATTGACACAGTAGAACATCTTTATTTTGCCGGTGGTGAACCACTTATTATGGATGAACATTATAAAATTCTTGAACATCTTATTAACATTGGCAAAACAGATATATACATTAGTTACAATACAAATCTAAGCAAACTCAAATACAAGAACAAAAATGTAATCGATCTTTGGAGACACTTTGATCGTATACGAGTTGATGCTAGCATAGATGCAATGGGAGAAGTTGGTGAGTATGTACGTACAGGAACTGTTTGGGAAGAAATAGAACAAAACGCAAGAACAATTACTCGTGAACTTCGTAATGTTGAATTTGGTATTACACCGACTATTAGTGCATTAAATGCAGAACATGCTCCAGATTTTTTTGATCATTGGGTTCAAAAAGGTATAATTGAACCGGATCGTATTCATGTAAATACACTGTTATTCCCAGAATACCTACGTGCACAAGTGTTACCACGTTACAAAAGAAAACAAATACAGAAGCGTTGGCAAAAATATATCGATGATTATGATTTAGAAAATGAAGATACACAGCGCAGGTGCTTACCAGAAATGCAAGGATTTATACGTAGCCTTGATACAGATAAAACAGAACTACAAGATAAATTTTTAGAATATATTAGTAGTATTGATAAAATTAGAAATGAAGATGTAATGCAAATAATACCTAGTTTACGTTGTTTAAAACCTGGCCCGGTTGGTCGTATAGTTAACCGTATAAGAGATTTATTATGAGCGAAACATTTTGTCCATTACTATTTCAACATCTAGCAACACACCCACACGGCGGAGTTACGCACTGTTGTATTGCCGATCATCGTGAAGCACGAAGTAGTTCCAAAGACAACGATAACAGATATTACAACTTAAATCATGATACTGTACATGATACTATGAATTCGGAGTCGTTTAGAAAAGCACGACTACAAGTATTAGATGGTAAAAAACCACAAGCATGTTTACGTTGCTATGCAGAAGAAGCAAAAGGAATAACTTCGAAACGTTTAGAGGAAATAAAAAATTATCCTGATTATACACTAGATGTAGCAAAAAAAGCAACAGATACTGAAGGTTATATACAAGATGTGCAACTAGATTTTGTCGAACTACGTTTGGGTAATGTTTGTAATGTTGCTTGTCGTACATGTAACCCTGTTAGTAGTAGTAAGTGGCGCAATGACTATGATGCATTGCAAAAAGATTTACCATTTAAAATTACAAACTATGATACAAAGTTTGGATTTCGCTGGCCCGAGCGTGAAGAATTTTGGGAAGATTTATTACAGCACTGTGATAACGTAAAAACATTTTATATCAATGGCGGCGAGCCAACTCTAATTAAACAACACTTTAAGTTCTTACAGCGTTTAATTGATATGGGTAAAACAGATATCAAACTGTGGTACAATATCAACATGACAAATATGAACGAAGCAATGATCAATTTATGGAAACACTTTGACCATGTAAAAGTAAGTTGTAGTATTGATGACTTAGAAGAACGCAATGAGTATATTAGATACCCGACAAAATGGGCAGACGTTATGCGTAACTTTTTAAGACTTAAAGAAGAAAACTTTGAACTAGATATTACACAAACAGTATCTTGGATGAATTATAGTACCATTGGTGAGTTTTATGATTTTTTTCACAATCAACATGGTGTTTGGGTACATCATAATTATGTATACGATCCTGCTATTCTAAGTCCTGCAGTGCTACCTAAAGAAATTAGAGATTCAGTACATACTCGTGTAGGTAACATATTTCCGGAATGGAAAGTTAACGAATTAAAAAATATGTTTGGTGGCCCTGATAAAAAACAAGATTGGGAAAAAGCATTACTGTATACTAAAAGCCTAGATAGAATTAGAAATCAAAATTTAACAGACTTTTTAACAGAGTTTTCTAGTTATACAAATTCAGGATAAAAATCTTCAAACCGAGTATTTCTAATCTTGTCAAGATGTAAGTTGTATTCAACAAATTGTTTAAACAGTTCGGCATCGTGCTGCCAGTGATGTTCGATCCATTTTTGCATTGATATAAGTTTCTCAGGATCGTCGCCTTTTTCTTGTACAAAGTCAATACCTTGTTGTATGTTTTCAAGTGCAAGGTCACGTGCACGTTCTGGCATAATCAGTGCATTTTGTTTTGCAGGATTTACCAACATATTAAAAACAATTTGACGCATATCAGAAATAATGTCATCTTGCCAAAGTTGTTTTACAAAATCACCAATGCGAGTAACATTATATAAACTTAGTACACTAGTAACACTAGGACGTACTGTATTAATACCGTATGACTTTACTTCTTGAATATTTTGTTTTATATTTTCATAGTCACTGCCTGTTCTTACATAAGCAGCATGTTTGCCAAAATGATCAATACTAGCAACGGCTTCTACTAATCTAAATTGAGACCAATAATCCATAACATGTCTGTTTCCTAGTTTTAATCTAGTAAAGTTACTGGTATACAGTAATTGTACATTAGGATTTTTTTCAAGTAAATGTTCTAAAAAGTCATAGTGTTCACGTTGCATAAGAGGCTCACCTCCTGCAAAATATACTTTTTCTAAATTGTCAAGATATGGTATTAATTTTTGCCAACTGCGATTATACTGTACAGTATCGTCGAGCCCCATTTCAGTAGCCCATTGTGTACTCCAATGTGGACCACATGTTCTACATTTTAAATTACATAAATTATTAAAACGTATATCTAAGTAACGTATGTCGATTTTATTAAAACTACCGTCGATATCAGTTTGCTTTGCAAAATCAAATCCAATTGGAAATTCTTTGTTTAATCTTTGTCTTTCGGTCCAGTTTATACTTCCGTCTTCACGCTGATAACAAGCACTACAATATTTTCCAAGTAATCTGTTCTGTAGCATATGACGACGAACTTCACGATAACGTTCGTTATTCCAAATTTCTTCAGGTGTGCTTGTATTTAGATTTCCCATACTTTCGTTGTGATCGTGTTTAAGATTACTAGCACAACACAACTGAACGTCACCAGTTGGTTCAACGTGTACGTGTAGCCAAGGAGCCACACACATTGCTTTATTCATTTAAAATATCCCTTGCGATTTATTTCTTGATGCAAGTGTTCGGCAACTATTAAACTTTGTTCACCGTTTAAATGAGCACCTTTACTAAGTTCTTCTCTAGGAAACCATTTATTAACAGATTTCATACTACTACTAATACTACCATTGTGTTTGTTAAATATCCACGGATCAGTTTGTTTTTTATGTAAATTAGTAAATCCTTGATTACCCCACCAGGTAAACATACATACTTCTCTGTTATACTTTTTTAAAGTATCAATAATAAATCGATAGTACACGTGAGTTAAATTTTGTAATAGTAAGCCTGGGTCGTTTAATCCACTGGTCATGTTTTCACTAACATCAAGCCAAGCATTTTTTCCTTCGGTGGTTCTAAATCTATTTTCATGTTTTTCGTATAATTTTCTGTGTACATTTGTGATTTGTTGATTATTAGTAGTCCAGCCGGTGCCTTCTTTGCTGTACAAATAACTAAGAGTACGACCGTCGTTGAATGGATTTTTTTCTTGTAAAAATAAATCTAAATTTTTAAAATAAAATTCTTGATCGTGTGAATTATTAAAATAACTTATTCTAGGTTCGGCTGTTAGTTGTATTAAATAACGATCAAATCTTTCGATTTGACCAGTTACTTCCATGTAATTTATAATTGTAGCATACATCTGTAACCCTTCACCTGGATTAGGCATAGTATACATAATATCTTTTTGTCCTCGTAGATTCCAAAGATGCCATGCATAACTTTGCTCTCCTGCGTTCTGATCATTTATATCGTATGCTCCACTTAAATGACTACACCCGAGTACAAACATACGTTTAGGTGTGCTTTTGTTAAATCCTAACATTATAATCCTTCCCATATTCCAACGAGTTCAGGAAACGCTGTTTCTCCTAGCCCGGGTCTACTACGAGTAACCAAATCCATTCTGTGTTTTATACTGTTTCGTGTGTATTCGTCTGTGTCTGCTGGTTGCATCAAGAAGTTAACTAGCCAATTGTCTTTGCCTACTGCAGGGTTTGTTTGATATGCAGGATCCTCAACTGATTCTAATCTTTCTCGTACAATTTGTTTATATGCTTCAGGCAAATTTTTACAATGAAACGGTTGCATTACAAGATTGTTAAAAATTGGTGTTTGATGATCACGTGCAAACTGCCACATGTCAGGTGCACGATATATGTTCAATGCACTGATAGTGTAACTGAGTCCAAGCATGATTTTGTTTTCTCTGTGTAGTTTGATAAACTTTTGAAAAATATTATATGCATAATCCCATTTAGCAGGATAACGCATATATTCAAACTGTTCATGTGTGTTATCTAAACTGACCATTACACGTACCTGTTTGAAATGTTTAAATTTATCTACAATGTCTTGTTCGTAGTGTGTACTGTTTGTAATCCAAGTAATGTCTACATGCTGTGCAATATTATTGTCTATTAGATAATCAAGTAGCACTCGTTGCTTTTTAACCATAAAAGGTTCGCCGCCTGCAATTTCAATTTTCTTTACATGATCAATACTGTCATTTAAACCTTCCCAAAAGTCATCAGTATCTTGCCAACGCTGCGGCTGTACAGGAAAATCGCCTGTAAATCCTTTGATAATGCTGTTCCAGCGACTGCTACTAACAGGATCACAAGTAGCACAAGCCAAGTTACAAGTATTGCCTAGTTTTAAATCTAGCACTTCTAGCGGCGTGTCGATATTAATAACCGGCACACGTTCGCCTAAACTGTCGTAGTATAGTTTCCAATATTTAATTTCACGTAGTCTTTTGCTTTCGCCTCCGCTTTTTTCAACTTCCCAACATTGTTTGCAGTCTGTTTTAAAGTTCATATCAAACTGCTCGATCCAATGTCGTCTGTCACTACTAGCATAAACTTTACCAATACTGCTACTACCAGCATGATAACGATCGCCGCTTTCGTCTTTAAATTCTTTGCTACTTATACAACACGGACTAAATGCACCACCTGTTGTTATTTCCATTGCATTAAAAGCATATGGACAATATATTTTACTCATCTTACGTATACTAATCCTCTGCCACTGCCACTAAAACTTTGAAAAAAACCATCACTATCAATGCCGCCGAATCCAAACACAGTGTCGCCAACTTGTCCATTGCCAAATCCAATTGTACGAGCACTATGTCCTACACGTGTAGGAGGTTGATTTAAATCAAAACTAATCATATTACTATTTTCTATTTCACTGGTGATACGAGTACTAGAGTATTCTTTCATGCTGTTATGCACATACATAATATGCGGATAACGTAACCATTCATTAAACGGTCTTTTGAAAACTTCAGCAACTGCCATTACATTATACTCTTGATCTGTTCGCAATTGATTGATAACATAATCGTGTGGCTTAACATTATCTACTGCGGCTTCTGTGCAATGTAAATTGTTATTCCAATCTACTACAGTAGTACATATCCATCCACTGCGATCTTCAAAAATAGTATACAAGTTAACTACAGTATTGTCAACTCTATATTCATAAAAACCATTTTGTAGATTTTCAAATCTATCTAAATATTGTTTACTGTTGTGGTAGTACATAGTTTACTGTTTCTCCAGGCTTCCAGTTAGCGTAGTGCATCTGCGATTCGTTCCATTCTTCAGCACTGTAAACTAAAACAACACTATCACGTACAATGTCTTTTTCAATTAGATTTACACCGTGCCAAGTTAAGTCATCGTACGGACTTATGATCATGCAACTATTACGTAGGTATTCCATCATTCCAATTGTTTCCCAAGTACGAGTACTGCGGTCAACACGATATGCTGCAGTGCCAGCCTCTGGTGTATCGTTATCATCTGCTAGGTATACTGTCATTGTAAACACTCGAGGATAACTGTCTACATGCGGTTTTAGTGTATAACCTGCTCCTGCACGTTGCCAGAAAGCATATACACTTCGTATAGTATCACTACGGCGAGGACTATCCTCAAACTTGTGTGCCAGTGCTTGTACAAATGGTTCGTGGTTAAACACACTGTGCACAATTTCATCTGTTTCTTCTACAGGCAATTGTTTTAACTGCTGATAAAAATCTTCAGGAAATAAATCATGTATCATAAGATAATTAAAGTCACTGCGAGTTAATTCTGTTGCGTTTAAACTTGCTAGTGCATGTTGTTGTGCTTGCTCTATATTCATTATGCTGTCCTTATTTTTCCTGCTCGATTAATTAAATCAGCAGAGTTTATATTATTAAATATTTCAAATCCTTGGATGCCTGTTGTTTGATATTGATGTTCTTCGATTTCGGACCATGTCCATGTGTAATCAAATTCTTGTCTAGCTACTATAGGAGTTGGCAAAAATATAGGTTTTGATCTTATTACTGTATTACTTAGCAATGCAAGTTTAGCCCAAGTTACGTGTGCTAGTCCTGGATGTACTTTTGCTCTAGTTTGATTAACATTATAATGCCAATCGTCGTAAAAATTTCTTTTTTCTAAAAAAAGTTCTTTGAGGTTATCTTCCATTGGTTGAAAATAATTTTTTGTACTTGATGTATTTCCGTAAAAAGCAGCATCCCAACCAATAAAAGGAATGCCTTCATTTACAACTGTTGAACCACTTTCATACACACAATCGTTTTTGTTAACTAAATCAACTAGTTCCTGTAGCCATTCGTTTGCACCAATCGGAAGAATACAATCACTTCGAGTTTTTATTATTAAATCATAGTTACTTTCTACTAGATTTACTGCACGTGAACTACTGATAAACTGCCCCGGAAAGTTATAATTGAAAATCCTAACATCAGGCCAACTGTAATAGTATTCACTTCTTGGTTCTATAGGTTTTTGTCTAACATGATCAATAAAGTCCCATGCTGCAGTTTCATAACAATCAACTGTACTTGCAATTGGCTTAATACTATCAATTGCATTATATGCAGTTGCTTGGTCAGTTCCCATGTTTGGCCAATTTGTATACCAAAAATGAGTATAAAAGTCAACTGAATAATCAGCAAACACTTGATGGCTCCAACCTGCTACGTGTTCTGCTAATCTAGGAAATCCGCATAATACAATTGCTATTTTCATTGACTGCTCCAATCAAAACTGCTAATTGCTTGATACAGATATTTTTTAAATTCAGCATCGTTGGCTTTTGCCATTAATTTGTTCATAGGGCTTGCTAACTGATTATTTTGCTGTTGTTGTGCAAAAAATCTATCAGTATTACGATGAAAATGGTCATCGATTAACTCACCTGATCTTACTAGTATCCTACTCATTGGTTCGGTTGTATAACTGCCACGCTGTAATTGTATTTTTCCGATTGCACTCCAAAGATTAAGATGTTGATGTGGTTCATCAAAATTCCAAACCTCAAGATATTTGCTCATTATTTTACGTAAATTATTTGCTGTCATATCATTGAATATAAACCAAGTATCATCGACGCAAATAGGTTGATCTTCATATGGCCATACTTCGTGCATTCTTGTTGCTTTAATTTCTATGTCTTTTGTTTCTTCTCCAAACAACCATGCTCGATTAAAATGAATTCCATATCCTTCATGTCTTTGCATTGTTTCTAATCTATGTATTAAATTTTCAGTGTCACGATGGTAGTTGCATAATAAATCCCAGCGCCATTTTAAAAAAACTTGAGGAGGGTTTGTTTGATCAAGTGCAATGTTAATTACTTGACTTAAACTGTATGCTTGATTTACAAAATATACAAATCTTGTAAACCATGTATAAGTTATCCACCAGTCGTCGAATTCAGTTATATCTCCAAATTTATTAAATCTGCAATTCCTTAGCGACTTAGCAACTCTATTAATTTTATTATATGGGTTACTATTAAACTGACTACAATATTCGATAAATTTATCATACAAATCGCAATATAGTAATTCAAGATGTCTGTTTGGATTCAGTGTACTTACTGCATAATCAATAACTGCAGTGTCTTGTATAGGATTACCGTAATCAGTTTTTAATGTAGGAGTACTCCAAGGATAACGGTGTGTATCGCTCCATGATGTACTATAAATTTCTGTTTCAATACCAGACTGGTTCCAGTATTCAATTTGCTTTTGTAAATGTTTTATAGTTTTAGTATCATTAACTAATCCTGTTAATAGTAATCCTACTCTCATACATTTTTCCTGATAAATATTATATACGTATTTATTGGAGATACAATGATTGAAAAAATAATTTGTTTCGGTTGTAGTTTTACAAGAGGTCACGACAGTGCAGCAACTGGTAGGACTAGTTGGGATCACAGAGAAGAATATCCCGACGGCGAAGATTGGAGAAATTATACTGATAGAAATTTTGCATATCCTGCTAGATTATCTGAACAGTTGAACATACCAGTGATGAATGCAGCAACATTGGGCAACAGCAATCAAAGTATGTTCATTGACATATATAAATGGTTAAACCCAGATCTAGCTGTATATACCGATTACGAATCACAGAATCTGTGGATAGCAGAACACATAAAGAACTTTAAACCCAATGGACGTACACTGGCTATTGTCGGATTAACTTCACCGTTTAGAGAAATAGCAAGTGTACCTCCGAGATTTACAGGAGTCGAAAAAGTAAAAACAACAGAATATCTTTTCAATGATAACAATCAATATGTTGTTATGAACTTGGCCTCACCATCGGGAGAAGAGTATGCATTAAAGCATCCTGACAGTGAGTTTGGAAGACAGTATCTAAACTATGTTGAACAGCAAGATTGGCTTAGATATTTAAAATGTCAACAATGGATATTGTCAATGGATGCACTGCTAACTCGTGCAGGTATACCTCATGTTTTTATTAACTTTTTAGGATTAAATGGAATATTTCCAGTTACTGATGAAAAAAGAAAAAAATATGACTTTTATATAAACACAGTTGAAGAACTGTGTTTATTTGATGGCGTGCCTATGCATGAAGTTGCAGGACGCAGTATTGATAATCATCCTGGATTTTGGAGTCAATATACAATACATCCTTCTAAGATGGGATATCAAGCAATTGCAAATGTAATGGCAAACTATATACGTGAACAGTATGAGTTGACAACCGATAAAAAATAAGTTATATTATACAAAATAGGATCCTCATGACAATCAAAAGAAAAATACCAATTTGGAACGATGACGGTAGTTGTGCAGAAGAAAGTGAAAACAAAACTTTCTGTATGGCACCATGGACACATACATATATTTCTCCACAAGGAGAACGTAGAATGTGCTGTGCTAGTCGTGAAGAACACAGTTTTCAAAAACAATATATTGATGCTACAAACGATGAAACTTACGGTGAAATAAAAGAATCAAAAACTGCAGCAGATGAGTTTAATCCAGTAACACTCGAAGAACACTGGAACAGCGAGTATATGCGTAATATTCGTAAAAAGTTAATGGCTGGTGAACGTATTTCGCAATGCGATGTTTGTAATGACGACATACTTAGTATTAGCAGTTATCGCAAATGGTTTACAGGTGTTCTTTTCAGAGACAAAATACAAGAAGCATTTGATAGTACTGATGATGAAGGTTACACAACAATGCCTACTATATCATTTGATTATCGTTATAGTAATTTGTGTAATTTTAAATGTCGTATGTGTGGCGAACAATTAAGTTCTAGTTGGGAAGCCGAAAAGAAAAAACATAATATGTGGTCACCAGAAAACCAACCTTTTATGCAACACGATGTTAAAAAGAAAATGACATTGTTTCAGCGTAATGTAGTTGAACCTGAATTTAAAAAAGCAATCAGTGACGGCATTGTAGAAGAAATTTATTGGGTAGGCGGCGAGCCTTTGATGTATGACATACATTGGTGGGCATTACAAGAAATGATAGATAATAATAGTGCAAAAAATTGTTACTTACGTTATAATAGTAATCTATCTAGAGTAGAATTCAATGGTAAAAATTTATACGATTACTTGCCGCAGTTTAAAGACTGGCTAATGTGTGCAAGTATCGACGGTACAGGTGATATTGTAGAATTTATACGCAAAGGCATACGCTGGGAAGAATGGTTAGATAATTTTAAACAAGGATTGTTATTGCCAGGCGGAAATGAAAAAATGAGATTTGATCTAACAATTACTGGACCTGGTATGTTTAGCATACAAGACTTGTTTGATCTGAGTCGTGAGTTGGATGTAAGTGTAGAAACAAAAATTATGTTTGCATTTCACCCTGATATTGTTATGAGTCCGTTTGCATGGCCACGACATATATTAGATCGTAAAATTGATGAACTACTGGCATATATGGAGCCACGTGCTACACATAGACAAATGAGTATAGTTAATACATTACGTGAAATGAAAAATAGACCTACCTTTGCTGAACAATGGCCAGATACTTATGAACAACAATTTAAAAATGGCAAAGGGTTCCAAGATAAGTTAGATCGTATCAGACAAGAACCGATTCGCTTAGAAGATATATATCGTAACGACACAGAGTTACACGATTGGTGGAAAAGACATGAACTTTAATTTAATTATGCCAATGGCAGGCGAAGGTAGTCGCTTTCGTGAACAAGGATATACAACACCAAAACCGCTAATAGATGTACGTGGTAAACCTATGTTTGTGCGAGCAGTAGAAAGTGTTGATTTAGAATTTGACAATCATATTTTTATTACTCGAAAAGAGCACAACATAGCAGATGGTATACGTGACTACTATCCACGTGCACATGTTGTTGAACTAGATGAACTAACAGAAGGTGCAGCCTGTAGTGTGTTAACAGCAGACTCTTATATGAACCCAGAAGATGCTATGTTTGTTACAAACTGTGATCAGTTTATAGATTGGGATAGTAGTTTGTTTACCGAACAAATGGATAACGACGGAGTTATTATGACTTTTGATTGTCCTGAACGTGATCCTAAATGGAGTTATGCTAGAACAGAAGATGATGTAGTTGTAGAAGTAGCAGAAAAGAATCCTATTAGTACATATGGTACAAGTGGACACTATTACTGGAGTCATTGGATTACATTTAAGAATAGTGCTAATAGAATGATTGCAAACAATGAACGTGTAAATGGTGAGTTTTATCTTGCGCCAACATACAATCAAACTATTGCCGTCGGCGGGCGTGTAGTAAGGGTTCCTATTGAACGCATGTATGGAGTTGGAACACCAGAGGATTTAGAGTTATGGTTAAATTCATAGCACATAAAGGTAACTGGCAAGGCATACAACCTGCGTGGGAGAACACTAAAGACTATGTAGAGTTTGCATATTATGACAAAGGATATGATGTTGAAATAGATGTACGTGCACATCGTGGAATACTATACTTAGGACACGACGAGCCACTGCAAGTTGCTAACACAAATTTTTTACAACAAACTGGTGTATGGTGTCATGCAAAGGATTTAGATGCACTGCAAATACTATTAGACATGCGTACCCGTTGCTTTTGGCACGACAAAGATACAGTTACACTAACCAACGATGGACACATATGGTGTTATCCGGGCAACTTTCCTCGTCATAAACGAGCAGTTTGGTTAGACTTAGAAGATATACCGTTACCAAAAGATACAACAGGTATATACGGAATATGTGGAGATAAAGTAAATGACAAAAACTAATAAAGTTGTTTGGGGGTGGACAGGTATGAGTCACGATGCTAGTCTAGCAGTATATGTAAACAAAAGATTAGTATTTGCTTCACACAGTGAACGTTATAGTCGTATCAAAAATGATAAAAACTTACACCATGATTTAATTAACGAAGCCTTAGAGTTTGGCAAACCAGAAAAAGTGTATTTTTATGAAAATACATTTTTGAAAAAAACAAGACAACTTTACGCTAAACAATATTCATTGCTAACAAAACAATCGCCAACATCACACATGAGATCATTTTATCCAGATGCTCCTAAAAGTATACCAACAGCACACCATCGTAGTCATGCCGCTGCTGGTTTTTATACTAGTCCTTTTAGCGATGCTGCAATTTTAGTTGTTGACAGTATCGGAGAATGGGAAACAATTAGTATATGGCATGGTGAGGATAATAATTTAAAACGTATACATAAACAAAATTATCCAAACAGTATTGGTATCTGGTACAGTGCAATGACACAACGAATTGGATTAAAGCCACAGGAACATGAATATATTCTCATGGGTATGGCAGCAATTGGCGATAAAGAAAGATTGTATAAAAGAATTAAACGAGATTTTATTAAAAAAATGCCTACTATAGATGATGGTAACGTTATTTTTAAACAAAATTGTCACCGTGGATGTTTAGACTGGGCAACAGATTTAAGAACTCCACAAGACTATGCAGATATTGCTGCAGCCACACAACGGATTTACGAAGAAATATTTCAAGGATTAGTACGTTACACAGCAAAATTATTACCTAAGACACGAAATATTGTTGTAATGGGTGGATGTGCACTTAATTGTAAAGCAAATAGTATTGCATATAAAAACTTTAGTCAAGTATGGATTATGCCTAACCCGGGAGATGCAGGTAGCGCAATTGGTGCTCCGCTAGCACATTGGGATCAGCACGTAAGATGGCCGGGTGCATACCTTGGACATAATATTGACGGCAATTATCCAGTTGATCAAATTATAAATGAACTTAAAGAAAACAGAATTACTGCAGTAGCAGCAGGCAGAGCAGAGTTTGGACCAAGAGCATTAGGAAATCGTAGTATTCTTGCTGATCCTCGAGGCGACGATGTAAAAGATTTGGTTAATAGTATTAAACAACGTGAAGCTTTTAGACCGTTTGCGCCTGCAATACTAGAAGAATATGCAAGTGATTATTTTGACGGACACACAGGTCCATATATGCAATACACAGCATGGTGTAAAGATACTGAAAAATTTCCTGCTATTATACACTATGACGGAAGTAGTCGTGTGCAGACTGTTAATCAAAGAGATAATCCTGGATTTAGAAAGTTACTAGAACGTTGGTACGAAGAAACTGGATGCCCTATGTTGCTTAATACAAGTTTAAACATTAAAGGCGAACCCCTTGTAAATACTCGTACAGATGCTGAAAGATGGAGCGAAAAATACGGAGTTAAAATATGTTTACCAGAATAAAAAATTTTATACTATGGCCATGGACATGGTATAAACGAAAAAAACAATTTAAAAAACGTTTAGAAGAACTAAAAAAGAAAGATCCTTTTATATATGAGTAAAAAATGTTAGATGTTGTTCAAATTAGTTATTACGAAGAAACCGCAGATGATCATTTTGAAATACTAAAAATGTTTGCTCCCCATGCAAAGCGTGTTGAGGGAGTAAAAGGCATTTTAAAAGCACATCAGGCGGCTGCAACAATTGCCGAAACAAACAATTTTTATGTAGTTGATGCAGATGCAATTATAGAAGAAACTTTTAATTTTGAATTTACACCAAAAAGTACAAAATTAGAATATGGACACTTTCCACAGACAGACTGCATATATACTTGGCGCAGTCGTAATCCGGTAAATGACTTACTTTACGGATACGGTGGTGTTAAATTATTTCCACGTAAGCAATTGTTAGAAGCACGTACATGGAACGTTGATATGAGTACAAGTTTGGGTTGTCCTTTTGTACCTCAATTTGGTATTAGTAATATTACAGCATTCAATACTAGTCCATTTGATTCATGGAAAAGTGCATTTAGAGAATGTACAAAACTTGCGAGTAGTATTATTCCAAATGGAGATAACATTGATAATCAATACAGATTAGATATTTGGTGCACTCGAGGAAAAAATAAAAAATATGGCGAGTATGCTATTATGGGTGCAAATCAAGGACGTGATTTTGGAACACATTATCGTAAAAATGATAAAGTATTAAAACTTATAAATGACTTTGACTGGTTACGTGAACAGTTTGAATTATCATTAGAGGAAGATACTTGAAACTAATACGAGTTGATATGCCAGACATTGTTGAAGAAACTACAGTTGACAAGCCAACACTGCTAATACACGAACTTCTGGATAGATATGAATTACTATATCCAGAAATAGACGAACTTGCTGACCTACGTAGAGCAGTCATTGATCGTGATTTGAGTAGCATATTCAGATTGTGTGGCGAAACTGATGAGTACGAAGAAATACGCAAGGCAGTTATTGAAGAAAATTTACATAGTATTTTTAGATTGATGGAAGAATATCCTGTTTCTGGGCACAGTGATGACCTTCGTAGAGCAGTTGTTGAAAATAATTTATATAGTCTATTCAGATTATTTCCAGAAGATGACGAAGTTGTAAACACATACCGAACTGCAATTGTTAATAAAAATTTGCGCAGTATTTTTAGATTAATCGGAAATGATAATTTGCGTAAATTAATAACAGAAGAAAACGAATGGAAACTTTGGCCAATACTAGAAGGTTATATAGACACACAGTTCACAACAGCATTCAAAAGTTTCTTCGTCAACGATATAGAAATAGACAAAGATTGTTTTAGTAGAGGACAATTACAAAGTAAACTGTGGCTGATACAAGAACTTAAAAAAGCAAACGTAGAGTTAGGCACAGTATATTTGTGTGCAGGTTGGTATGCTACACTAGCAACTATGTTATTTGAGAGTAATATTAAGTTGGATAAAGTTAGATCGTTTGATATTGATCCAAGTTGTGTAGATATTGCAGAAACATTTAATAAGCCTTGGTTTGTTGATAGTTGGAAATTTAAAAGTATTACGCAAGATATTATAGATGTTGATTATAATGAGCATACTTGGCAGTGTTGGAGTAATGCTAACAACAGGATGAGCAAACCGATACATGATATACCGACTACAATTATCAACACAAGTTGCGAGCATATAGAAAATTTTAAAGATTGGTATGCTAAAATACCTAAAGGTAAATTAGTAGTATTACAAAGTAATAATTATTATGAAATTGACGAGCATGTAAATTGTGTAAGTAACGTACAAGAGTTTAAAAAAATGGCTCCTATGAGTCAACTGTTATACAGTGGCGAATTAAAACTACCAAAATATACGAGGTTTATGTTAATTGGATATAAATGATTTATCAGTAAGAGAACTGCAAAAAGAAGCAGCACGTGCATTGAGCACTATGCAAGCCACTAACAATAACATTTACAAGTTTAATAAACTTGCACACCATAATAGTCATTTATGGTACAAAGCAGTTATCGAATGGTATGTTGAAGAATATGGAGATTTGCCTAGTCGTTACGGTCCAGGTAAAGATATTAAATTAATAATGGATGATTGATGTATAACTACAAAGACATAACTACAGTGCATTTAGAAATTACGCAACGATGTCAAGCAGCATGTCCTATGTGTGATCGCAATGAAAACGGTGGTCCTGACAATCGTCATATTACCAATGCTGAATTAAGTTTAGAAGATTGTAAACATATATTTGAACCAGAGTTTATTGCACAATTAAAAACAATGTACATGTGTGGCAACTTAGGTGATCCTATTGTTGCACGAGATACACTAGAAGTATTCCGTTATTTTAGAGAACACAACCCCACAATGTGGTTAAGCATGAATACAAACGCAGGAGCAAAAGATGAAACGTGGTGGCGTGAACTTGCCCAAGTCTACGGTAGAATGGGTACTGTTATTTTTAGCGTGGATGGTCTTAGTGACACTAATCATTTATACAGGCAGAATGTTGTCTGGGCTAACGTAGAACGTAACATGCGAGCATTTATAGATGCTGGCGGTAGAGCACGTTGGGACTACATTGTGTTTGGACATAACGAACATCAAGTTGAACGTGCAGAAGAACTAGCAGCAGAATGGGGTGTTGAGCGTTTCCAAAAGAAAAAAAGTGCACGATTCTTTACAGCAAGTAGCCAACAAAAAGATATACATCAAGCACGTAATAGAAAAGGTGAACAAACACAAGCAATTGCTAAACCAACTAAAGTTGAAAATCAAAACTTAGCATTGCTAAAACAAAAAGAAATTGAAAAGTCTTACGGAAGTATGCGTGACTACTATGATAGTTGTAGTATTAAATGTAAAGTAGCCGAAGAACGTAATATTTTTATTACAGCAGAAGGATTATTGATGCCTTGTTGTTGGACTGCTGGACGTATGTACAAATGGTGGCATAAAGATTACCGTGTAGAACAAATATGGGATCATATTGATCGTGCCGGAGGTAAACTAGGAATTAGTGCACTTGAAAATAGATTAGAAGATGTATTTAATAGCGGCATATTACAAAGTATAGAAGACAGTTGGAAACTAGACAGTGTAGAAAACGGAAAATTAGGCGTTTGTGCTATGAAGTGTGGATCTGAGTTTGATCCATTTGGCGCTCAATTTCAGTAGCATATTCATATAACGGAGTTAGCAACGGAACGCTTGTGCACAAATCCGTTCCACGAGCAAGGTCCATTGCATCTATACCACGTTTCCAACTTAGTAAATTTTTATAATTATCTGCTTTGTACTTACTAAGATCTTGTTGCTGCCATTTTATCCACCGTGGTATATACTCTCTCCAACTATACGGATGTACTTTACTTTTTTCGAGTTTTTGTAGTACAGCAATGCTACGTTGCTGCAGTTCTGGTATATAGTTTAACATACAAGGTTGTGTTGTTCTGTTATTCCAAATAGTTAAACTACCATCTGCTAAATTATATGGTGACGGAAGGCGTGGGTTACCAGGACAGTTATCCATAATCCACTCTCCTAGTTCATCTAAGTTTAAAGCATTAAACATATTCCAACAAGTTTGTATTCCTAAGTTTACACCCGCATCTCTAACTTTATGATATGTTTCTAACCATTTCTTATCTTTGTATCCATAACGAACATATTCACCGACACTACCAAATCCATCATTGCTCATGGTAACTTTACAATTATCTCCCCAGTGCACAAGATAATCTGATATAATATCTTTTCCTTTGTAACTTCTTGTAATGCTGCCGTTTGTATGACTCCATATTTGTATTGTTTTATGTAGTCCTCGTTTTAGTAGTTCTTCTAATAGTTCATATGTTTCTTCTGCCATCCATGGCTCGCCACCATTTAAGTGTATACTTCGGATAGTATCTGAATGCCGTAATACATAATCTAATTTGTGTTGTGTTCCGTTATCCCAGTTGGTCATATTACTGTGATAATTTTTAGGATCTTCGCCGTTTAGTATTGCAAATTCATTTTTATATTTGTTATTAATAGTACTACTAAGTTCTGGACTGCATCCTAAACACGCAAAGTTACATTTACTTGTCCATAACAGATCTAACCACTCAGGCTTGTGTATATTCAGTGTACCATCTTCGTCTGTGTTTTCTACAAGTTCTTTAAGTATTGGCATACTGCTCATATCACTGCCGTGAACTCTGTTTAAACTAGGCTCACCGTTCGATTCTTGTACCCAACAACTTGCACATTGCGCAGGTCTACCTCCACGTAAAAACTCTGATCTGACGCTTTTAGCATGTTCACTATTATACATATTTTCAAATGATTGTTTGCTACTCCAACCTATAGGTTCTCGTGTTTTACAACATGTACTAACTAATCCTTGCGGACCTTCATGTAAACTGTTCCACGGGCTTGCACAAAAATTTGGTAAATCAAATTCTTCAGTTACTTGTTTATGCCACTGAAATCTGTCTCGTCTTATACTCATGCATATATTTATAATAAATAAAGTATGCACATAATGAATATTGAACGAGTAGAATTAGAAATTTCAAGTGATTGTAATGCAGCATGTCCTGGTTGCGCCCGAACACAAAACTTAGATATACTACAGCCAAAAAATTTAACCATAGATCAAATACGTACATGGTTTCCAGATCGTCTTCACATCGAAAACAAAATATTTAAACTATGCGGAGTATTAGGAGATCCTATAGTAAACCCAGATTGTATGGAGATTACCAAATGGTTGCTAGCACATGGCGGGCGTGTACACTACAGTACCAATGGTGGTCGTAACAGTGCAGACTGGTGGTATGAACTAGGACGGTTAAGTGGTGAACACGATAGAGATCAACTTAAAGTGCATTTTTGTGTAGATGGTCATAAAGAAACAAATCACATATATCGTGTAAACACAGTATATGATATTATTGATCGCAACATGCAAGCATACAGCGACGGTGGACACAGTACAGGTTCACGTGCAGAAGCAAGTTGGATTTATATTGTGTTTGATCACAATGAACACGAACTAGAAACCGCACGTTCTCGTGCTGAAGAATTAGACTTTAGGTTTGCTACTAGAACAGGAATGCGTAATACTTTTCATGATTGGGTTGCAAAAATAAAAAAGAAAGACCATGCTCAGAAGAAAGTTGTAACAGAAGAAAAAGTTATTACTACTACTGGAGCAAAAGCACATAGTAAAATAGAAGTTGTAAAAGAGTTAGATAAATTTATACAACAAGAAAATAAAAGTCAAGAACAAATCGAAGAAATTGTTAATAGTATTAGTTGCAAGTATTATCATGACAAAGAAATTTTTGTAAGTGCTGATAGTAGACTTTGGCCTTGTTGTTTTTTATGGGATAGTGCATTTAAAAATAAAGATGGCATTATGGACAAATATAGTGTATTTCCAAATAATTGGAATAATTTAAATCAATACAGTATTGAAGAAATATTAAACACTGACTATTATCAACAAACACTAGCAGATAGTTTTGACCCAAGGCATAACTTACATGTAAGTCGTTGTATAAGAACTTGTGCTAAAAATCGTGCTTATCATAATGAGATAAAATATGACAAAGATTCTAACGTTAGGGTGTAGTTTTACACAAGGTCATACTATGCCTTATGAAAATAGTTGGAGTTGGATATTAAGTCAACGACATAAACATTTACAATTTTTAGATTTAAGCAAAGGCGGTAGTAGTATACAATGGGCACAATATTGTTTAGACAATATAGATGAATATGATTATGTAATTGCACAGTTAACAAGTCCTTTTAGATTAACGCTATGGCCATCTGGATGGGATAGTATTGAGCATTGTTTCATTAAACGCAGCGAAAATTACACTTTCTGGAATAGTGATGAACTAGAATTATTGTGTGATTTTTCAAGTAGTGGATGGTTAGGAACACCGAGATTTGGATGGCCTGGTAATAGTAAAAATAAAGTTCCATTTATTAGAAAATATTATGAAACAGTTCCAGGTGAATTCCATGTTATAAATTATCAAGGCGTAGCAGAAAGATTAGCGTCACAATGTGATTTTGCATTTAAATGGCGTACAGAAGATCCAATTGATTATCCTTGTATTGAAAATATAATTGAAAATTTTGAGCAATTACAAATCGACGATTTTGGACACTTGGGTGTTGACGGTAGTGCACTTGTAGCAGACTGGATCGAAAAAGAGTTTTTACAACCAGAAGGATTAATATGAAGTGCAGTGCACCAGAAATAGGTATATTTTATAGAACTAATCAAGATCGCATTGCGCCTTGCTGTCAGTATCAACAGACGTGGGCACCCGAGGAGTATGATCCTAGTATTCCTGCTGAACAAATCTCAGCCAGTGACAACTATATACCAAACTGTGCAATATGTCAAGAGCAAAGTTTACATAAAACTACACTTAGAGAAAAGTTTGATCAATACCGAGATAATTATGGATCCAATGGTATAGTATATGCTGATGTACGTACAAGCAATTACTGTAACTTACAATGTAATATGTGTAGCCCATTAGACAGTAGTAAAATTGAAAGTTATGTTCGCAATAATCCTGAGATGGAAAAGTTCTTTAAAGATGCACCACGTGAGTTTGAAAACACAACAGTAAATGTTCCTGTAGACTTATCTAATTTACGAGTATTAAAAGTAGCAGGCGGCGAACCTACAATTGATCCAAAGTGTATAGAATTCTTAGACAGTTTAACAAATACAAGTGAGACCGAACTTTGGGTCACAACAAATGCTACTCGCATGTTGCCTTTCTTACGCAAATATAAACCAAAATTTAAACGTATGTGTGTAACACTCAGTTTAGATGCCACAGGAGATATATTAGAGTTTATACGTTACCCTGCAGATTGGCGTACAATACAAGACAATATAGATGCTGCAATAGAAGAACAGTTGTGCGATGATATGAATGTAAACATTGTTGTACAACCATTTAACATGTTAACAGTTCGCAGTTGGGCAGAATGGTTCTCTGAATTTAGAGAACGTGTGCCACGTACAAAAATAGTTTTCAACGAATGTACAAAACCTAAGCATTTTAGTTTACGTGCTATGCCACCTGTTGCAATTGATTATACATTACACCAACTCGATGCGTGTAAATCACTTTGGCCTAATTTAACTGATCGATTTCAAGAATTAGAAAATATGGCAAGTCGGTCACAGTATAACATCGACTATCACGATACGTTAGTAAATTATATAAATGTAGTAAGTCGCTTACGAAATATTAATGCATGGACTATTCATCCGGCATTTGAATATTTGAAATAAATTCTGCAATTTGCGGATATAGTATTTCTTCATAGTTTTGATTGCGCACAGTATCCAATGTTAGTGTGTCACGTTTAAGTTGTTGACGTTTTTTGTTTACTAAATCTGGGTCTAAATCTGCTTCCATGCACGAAGTTAAGTATTTGCAAACTTTTTGCAAACCGGGCCTAGTATAATCGTTTGCATCTTCTAGTGCTACACTTAAATTCATCCATGCTGTTTCTATTAGTTCCGGATCAACCCATTTTACATCTAAACAACTATCTACAGGATGTGGATCTGGAATACACTTCCAAGTAATTTTATGAGGGTTGTTCCAGTTATGTTGATGTATCCAATCTACTAAGTTGCGTATGTTAATCATATTATAAACTGTTAAGACACTACAAATATGTATAGTTGTAGTTGCTGGATCTAATTTTTCACATAAATCCTCGATATTCTTTTCTAGTTGTCTCCAGTTAAATGGATATCGTATATATTCATATGTACTACGAGTAGCATCAACACTTATAGTTAAATGTACTTCACGAAACACTTTAGCAGTTTCTAAGAATAAATGATTAAATTTAGTTCCGTTTGTTGTTAAATGTAATTTAATACGGTTAGGATGTTCTATATTGTTTACAATATTCCAAAATGTACTGCTAACTGTTGGCTCGCCACCTGTAAACTTTAATTCTTCTAGTGTATTACTAAGTGTAATAATTTCGTCAATATACTTTTCATCAGGTGCATTAAATGTTTTTGTTCCCTTAGGGTCTGCTTGACTTTGTTCTTGTTTTGCGTTATAATACTCAGGTAAAGGTAAGTCTAATTCAACTATACGATTATAGTCTTGACGTAGGCTGTTGCTAACACTAGGTGCACACATTCTGCAACGTAGGTTACAGTTTTCATCTACCATAGTGTCGATCTTTTTTAACTTAGGAGTTGCTTGTACTTGATTTATTTTTAGTGGTGAAATTGCAGTTAAACGTGGACTTGCATCGGTTTTTGCTTCCATATTCCAGCAATAGTCACATGCACTATTACGTATGCCACTTAGTAGATCTTTTCTCAATTGATGGAACTGTTCACTTGAAAATATTTCTTGCAGACTTGCACCGCTGGCTACAAGATCAGCAACTCCCATTGGATCATCGCTATCGCCTTTCATATTACAACATGGAGTCACACGATGTGGTTTGCCATCTTGCCAACTTTTGGGCGCAATACTTTCAAAAGGAAAACTACAGTACGTTGGATGTTTCATAATACTATTTATCACATAAACTACGTACTTAATAAATAGTATTATGAGCAATAAGAATTTTTGCATTTTACCTTTCATCCACTTAGCAACTACAACAGAAGGGCACTGTCGTTTGTGTTGTAAAGTTTCTAAACATGACGTTATATGTGACGATGACGGAAATCCGTTTAACGTTAATAAGCACACGATCAATGAAATATGGAATAGCAATCATTATACACAACTAAGACAGCGTGTTTTAAACGATGAAAGATTACCTGAATGTAAAATATGTTGGACAGAAGAAGAAACATTTTACAGTGCTTGGAATCGTGATCATTCAAAAGAGTTACCAAGTAAGCGAAGAAAAGAAAATCAAAAATGGTTACACAAAGAAAATAAACTATCGGAGCCAGTGCGTGAACTTGTAGAAAATCCACGTATACGCTATTATGATATCAGACTCAGCAACTTGTGCAATTTAAAATGTCGCATGTGTTGGCCTCATTTTAGTAGTCAAATAGTTAAAGAGCAACAGCAATTTGCTGACAAAGGATTGCCAACACATTACAAGAACTATGAAGTTGCTGAATGGGATACTAAACGTCTGTGGGAGAGTTTACATACAGGTATTGCAGACATTGAAGAAATTACTTTTGTAGGAGGAGAACCTACACTACACGACGAAATGTATGAACTAGCAGAACAACTAATTGAAACAGGACATGCACAAAGAATAAGATTTAAACTGACTAGTAACTTAACTAATATACAGTCAAGATTTTTAAAATTATTCAAGTATTTTCATAGTGTAGAAATAAATGGAAGCATAGATGGTGTAAACAATACAAATGATTATATACGCTATCCTAGTAACTGGGCAACAATTGAACGTAACATAGATCTTATACTTGAAACAAATGCTGTTTTAAATCTTACACCTGTAATACAAATATATAATATTTTTAAAATAGATGAATTAATTAAATGGTATATTAATAAATGGATTGAAAAAGAATTGTGCGATAAATTTATATTAGATTTAGATTTATTGTACGATCCAAACTACCTTAGTGTAAAGTTGTTAAATACACATGGTAAAGAAACATGGTATTGGAATGTATACACACCTACAATAGAGTACTTAGATTCTATAATTAAAAATATAGAAATTCAAACAGAAAAAGTACAACATCACTGGCGTGTATTAGATACGTTAAGAACAAGACTAGTAAATATTGCACTTTATACAGAAGCAATTGGCTATAACAAAGACGGTAAATTGCAATATTGGTTTGCTAAATCAAATGATAAAAATATTAAAGTTCTAAGAAAACAATGTGTTGATTATACAAATCAACTTGATAGTCATAGAAAACAAAGCGTATATGATATTATACCAAACTTCAACGAGATAATAAATGACAACACCTAGTGAAACATTTTGTATATTACCATGGGTACATTTAAGTACACGACCCGATGGATCAATGAGAGTATGTTGTACGGCTAACGCTAGTAGCGTAGGTCCTACAAATGATAAAGAACATGGCGGCATGGTAGGTGTATTAAAAGATGACGAAGGTCGTCCTAACAACTTAAACATTACGGATTTTCAAAGTTCTTGGAACAGTACATATATGCGCAATGTTCGTAAACAAATGATGAACAGCGAAATACCGCCAAGTTGTATTAAATGTTTTAAAGAAGAAGCAGCAGGACATCGTAGTAAACGTCAGTGGGAAACTGCATATTGGAGTCAGCGAGTTGATGTAGATCGCTTGTTGGAAAATACACAAGATGATGGTAGTGTACCGCCTGAACTAACGTATATTGATTTACGTTTTGGTACAAAATGTCAACTTGCTTGTGTAATGTGTAGCCCGCATGATAGTAGCGGTTGGATCAAAGACTGGAGTGCAATACATCCTCAAATACAAAACGAAACACTAAAAGAAAATACAATGTGGCGTGATAAAGGAAGTATTAACGGCAGCAGTTATAATTGGCACAAAAATAATTCTGTGTTTTGGGAACAGTTTTATGAACAAATCCCTAATATGCAACAAGTATACTTCGCCGGCGGCGAAAGTCTTATTATCGAAGAACATTACGAAATACTAGAAGAATGTATACGCCAAGGACATGCTAAAAATTTAGAACTACGTTATAACTCAAACGGTGTAGAATGGCGTGAAGATTTGTTTGAACTGTGGAAAGAATTTAAACTCGTACGATTCCATTATAGTGTAGACAGTATACACGAAATGAACAGTTATATACGTTATCCAAGTGATTGGAAACGTACAGAGGAAGTGTTTCATATATTAGATAAAGAAACAAGTAACAATGTAGAAGTCACTGTTGCTTGTGCAGTTCAAGCACTTAATGTATATTACTTGCCAGACTTTATTAAATGGAAACTAGAACAAAACTTCCATAAAATTAACATGTGGCCATTTGGAGCAGGAGGTGTAAACTATCACTTTGTGTATCATCCTGCACACTTAAATGTAAAAGTATTGCCTGCTTGGTTTAAAGCAGAATGTCGACGCAAGTATGAAGAGTTTTATCCTTGGTGGGAAGAAAACTGGGAGAAATCAATACCTGTTTGGCACAAAGGTAAAGTTGATTATGATACTTGGCGTAATGCAGATTATGGTATTAAAAGATTAGAAGGTATGTTATCATTTATGGAAAGCGAAGATTGGAGTGTACGACTACCAGAAATGCGTGAGTTTTTAGCACTATGCGATAGACAACGTAATAATAGTTTTAGTGCAACATTCCCTGAAATGAAAGGAATATTTGATGGAATTTGATTGTAGTTTAAGTAACAGTTGTTATGAAAAATTTAATGTTGATCCTGGTATACTACATCAAGTTGATGAAGCACTGTTTCCGTATGATCCGAGTTGGAAGCGTATTGCAGTAAATTTAAGCGGCGGAGCAGACAGTGCAGTTGGTACTTGTATTTTACTAGAACTTATTGAAAAATTTGGTAATAATACAGAAGTTTTTGTTTTAACTAATATAAGAGTCTGGAACAATAGGCCGTGGGCCGGACCTATTAGTATTGAAGTTTATAACAAGATACGTGAAATGTTTCCTAATGTTAATATGCAACGTATACAAAATTTTATTCCACCTGAGATTGAAGAAGGGGTTCTAAGAAATGATCGGAATCTGAACGGGGTATTATCAGAAATTGGATTGTCGGGTGACAGATTATGTACACAAAGTTTTAATAAGTATGTAACTTACACATATAACTTAGAAGCAGTTTATAGTTTTATTACTAATAATCCTCCAGAATTAGAGTTTAAACATAGACAAAGCCCTGTTGATAGATTTTGGAATCAAGAAAGACTTGATAACACAGATAAAAATCCACAGTTTGGAGAAGATACTCTAAATTCAAAGCACGTGCATCCATGGAAACTTATTAGCAAAGATTTTATAATAGGACAGTATGTTAGACGTGGATGGGAAGATTTACTTAACACAACAAGGTCATGTGAAGGCGATTATAATCTGTTTCCAGATACAGACTTTGTAGACTATTCAAAATACAAACACGGAGTTACAAAACTAGTAACATGTACGGATGTTACTAGTGACCCGGACAGAGGTTGTTATTGGTGTGCAGAACGTGAATGGGCAAAAAAGAAAGTTAATAGTTTATGAAAGATTTAGAATACACAGATTTTACAGCAATTAATTTGCTAGATGGAGATAACCTTACAGTTACTTGGGATGTAGGTAGACGTTGCAACTATGACTGTACATATTGTCCGCCGCATAGACACGATAACTTTAGTCCACATGCTGATATTGAAACGCTGAAACGCACAGGTCAGTTTATATTTGATTATGCTGAATTAATTTTTCCTTATAAAAAAAATAAAAGATTAAACATTAATTTTACAGGCGGCGAGCCTACAGCGAATCCTAATTTTTTACCTTTTGGCGAATGGCTTAAAACAACTTGGAAAGAACATCACAGCGATAAGTTTCATATGAACTTAACTATCACTAGTAATGGTGCGTTTGGTCCTAAAATGGCAAATAGTGTTGTAGAGCATTATGGTTTTATGACAATTAGTTATCATGCTGAAGCACATAATAGTTTAAAACAACAGGTTATTAATAATATATATCTATTGCACGAACGTAAATTTCCTATTAAAATTAATGTAATGTTTCACGCAGAGTATTGGGATGAGTGTGCAGAATTATGTGCCAGATTAGAACGTGACGGTATTGGCTACGTGCCACGTATGATTGGTGAGCATGAGGATAGTAAAAATTCATATGCACATCGTTATACAGATGAACAACTACAGTGGATGAAAGACTACTGGGCAAATAAAAATGCAGCACTAAACAAAACTACAGAAGAAGCAGAAGCAGAAGTAGGACACGAAGCAGGTGCTGTACAAGTAGAAAAAACAGAAGAAAAGAAACTGGCTAGACAACTAGGCAGGCCCTGTTGCGGTAGTCGCACAATGGAAACTTGTGGCACAGATGGCTGCTGGAGTAAAAGTACATTCTTAGAATTTGCTAAGTTCAGTAACTGGCAGTGTAGTGTTAACTGGTTCTTTTTACATATTGAACAGCAAACAGATACTATATGGCACCACCAGACTTGTCAAGCACGATTTGATGGAACACGTGGACCAATAGGAAACATTAGTAAATGCGATGATATTATCAATGAACTACGTACAAACTTAGAAAATAAAACTATGCCTGTAATTACTTGTCCGCTAGGACCAGGTAAACACTGTGGTTGTGGAATGTGTACACCTAAAGCAACAGAACGTAATTCATTGATGGAAATACTTCCGCAGCATATTGAAGATATGAGTATATTTGAGAATACAAAATGACTATAGAAAATTTAATATTAGCAAGTAAAACAGCAAATCATTGTCAGCGTAATTGGGACAAGTCAATTGAGGTACCGACTGAGCATGTAAATGGTCTTATTGAAATAGCAACTAATATGCCTACAAAACAAAATGTAGAATATTTTAGACTTGTTGTCTCTGCTGACAAAGATATTAATAGACAACTATATCAATTTTCAATTGATCCAGACAATCCAGATACATTTGATAGAAATTCGCAGTCGGATGCACATGTTGTTTTTATGTGGTTTAATACGCATCAAGGACCTGGGTTTACTGATATGACAAATAAAGAAGGACACTATGATCCGTGGGATTTAAATGTTAGAACAGCAATTGGTATTAGTAGCGGAGCAGTTGCATTGAGTGCTTGTCAACTAGGATATAAAACAGGTTATAATCAATGTTTTTTAAACAAAGAAATTAAAGAATTAATATCATCAACAATTGGTATATCACCGTCAGAACTAGGTGGCATAGAATTATTATTAGGAATTGGGTTTCCAGTCACTAGTGTTCCGTGGAACTATGTTCTCGATGATGATAATAAATTAGTAAGAACAGTTGAGTCTAGAACTAAAAATTTAACAACATACACAGTAGGAATATAAAATGATTATTACAGGAAATCCAGAAAAAGGAATTGCAAAAAGTTTATTGTTACATTATCCAGATGCAGAGTTTTGTAGCAGAGCAACTGGCTTTGATTTAACTAAAGCAGATGGTCAAGAAGCATTTGCAGATCGTTGTTTAGAGCATGACAAAGTTGTTATTAACAGTGCACTGTGGAAGTTTAATCAAACTTTGCTACTAGATACAGTATACAAAACACTTAAAAAGGCTCAAAATGACGCACATATTGTGTGTATTGGTAGTACTACTGATAGAACTAGCAAAGGAAATAGTTGGCTTTACAATGCAGAAAAGAAAGCATTGCGTGATTATTGCAATAGTTTAGGTTTAGTTAATGTATGGCACAGTGGTCCAAAAATAACATATATAAGTTTTGGAACACTTAGTAATAATCAAGAAAAGCATCCTGGTAGAACTTGTATGGATATTGATGTAGCAGCCGAATATATAAGTTGGATATTTAAACAACCGTCGCATTTGGCTATCAATGAACTAAGTATCGATCCGATACAAAATACCGAACATAGAAATAAAAAAACCACTGGACTGTTTTCTAAAGTTAAAAAAAGTATTGCTACAGTTTCTAAAGGATTTTAATATGTGGAGTATGGATACGCTTGAATGGTTGGATATTGAACTTACAAGTTTTTGTAATATTCGTTGTAAAGGTTGTTTTAGAGAACTTAGTAAACAAGCAGACAAAATTCTAAATAAAGAATATATTAGTTTAGATACCATACGTGAGCGTTTTCGCAAAGAAGAAATGCCTGCAATTAAAATTATTAATTTTTGTGGCAGTGTAGATGAACCCACAACACACCCTGATTTTCATGCTATAGTAGAGTACTTTGCAGACTGGGGTGCACATATTAATATTGCAACAAACGGAAGCACTCGGACTGAGCAATGGTGGGAAAACCTTGCTGGTATACTCAAAGGCACAAGTCATGCAGTTACCTGGGGAATAGATGGCAGTGATGAATTAAGTGAAGTATACAGAGAAGGTTCTAACTTTGTCAAAGTAGAACGTAACTTTCGTGCATTTAATGCTGCAGGCGGCCGTAGCAATTGGCAATTTATTGTATTTGAACACAACGAACATCAACTTGAAGAAGCCAAGCAACGTGCAACTGATGAAGGATTCAAAGGATTTAAAACTATTATTAGTCATCGTAAAGAATCTAAAGGAGATACAGTTAAGGCTGCAAAAACAGAAGAGATTGACAATGCACCAGAAATACCGTATATTAGTTGCAAGTACGGAAATCAAAAAAGAATTTTTATTAATCATAATGGTAATGTTATTCCTTGCTGTCACTTAAACAGTAAAATGATGGAATACACTGCAAGCGGAGAAGTTAAAGACGACTTTGAAACACTAATTGAAAACAACAATTATTATGATACTATTAATTTAAAAAATGCAAGTATCGAACAGGCTATTAATAGTGATATATGGCAAGGCATTAAAGATAGTTGGACTAGTGATAATCCAGTACCACGTTGTATGCAAGTATGTAAACAAATGAAAAGAGATGTGTTTATTAAAGAAGAATTATAATGATACTGTCAGACGAATATAATCAAACAGTTGATTTTTTTATACCAGATCAGTATAAAAAAATTGGAGTTCGTTGTAGTGGCGGTGCTGATAGTAGTATTTTATTATATATGTTAATAAAATATTTTGAGAATAAAGATGTTTTAATAAATGTTCTAACTTGTTCAAATGATGAAAAACATAGATGGAATAGTAGACGTGCAGCAGATGTTATCAATTATGTAATTGATAAAACAAATACTACAAAAATTAATATGCATTATTCATATTATAAAGATGTACAAAATGTTGAATACTTTGACACAGTAGAAAAAAACTTATTTAATACACAAGACATTGATTGTGTTGTATCTGGGCTTACTGCGTGTCCAAATGAAGGAGAAACTGCAGAAACTATAAACGGAGAAGTAGTTGATTTATATCCGCCCGAACCTGCTTATAGAATTGGACGAGATAAACCACAGTGGATTAATCATTATTATACACCATTTATAAATGTAGATAAAAGATTTATTGCATCTATGTATAAACAGTATCAAGTAGGAGATTTAGTACAGTTAACCAGGAGTTGTGAAAATATGCCTGCTTACAAATATTACGACCCAAAATTTGAAAATACTCCGTGTGGTAACTGCTGGTGGTGCTTAGAACGTAAGTGGGCATTTGGAGAATTTTAATTTGGCTGATCATAAAATTGTAAGTGTTAAAACTTTATTTGAAGAAGAATTAAAAGAAGTAAGATTAATGTATGAAGAAACAAACGATACTGAATTAAAAGTAATGTTTGAACAAGTTATTAAATATTTGGAAATGAGATTAGATGGCAGAGTCCAATGAAGATTTAAAATGGAGTGAGTATGACTTTACAAAAATTCCGTACGATGACATTGTCCAAGTTGGGCAACGTACTCTTCTTTACAGAGATTTGTTTACTGTTAGTTGGTTACTTGGTAGGTTTTGCAATTATCGTTGCAGCTATTGTTGGCCCTACGCCCGATCAGATCGTAAAGACCACAGACCCACCGACTTATGTCTTAAGACTATTGATGAAATAAAGAGGCAAGCACGTGATAACGGTTTTAACAGTTTCCATTTTAGTTTGTCTGGCGGTGAGCCTACTTTTCATCCAGGGTACTTGGACATACTTGGTTACTTGGCTGATGATGTGCCTAATACTAATTATACTTCCATACATATGACATCAAACTGTAGTCGTCCTATGAAATGGTTTGAAGATTATGTAGAACGTGCAAAGCCCTTTCATAGAGCAAGTATAACCGCTAGTTTACACACAGAACACTTAAATACACGTGAGAAGATGCAGGACTTTGCAGATAAATTAATCCTGTGTCAGGAGCACGATGTTCAAATTACAATCAATATGGTCATGGTTCCCGAGTGGTTTGAAAAGGACTGGGAAAACGCCCTGTTCTTTCACGAACAAGGAATCAACGTTACCCTTAAACCACAAAGCGACCCAACGGCGTCAAGAGTCGTGGACGGTTATACAGAAGAAATGTTACAGCGATTGTGGAACGGTATGCCGCAAATGGCGTATACTGAGTCAAAGCGAAAATGGGCCGCTCGTCCAAGGCCAAGTTTCGAATTGCCGCCTTATGCAATAGGCGAAAATGATAAAAGCGTACCGTGGCATATGCAAGTAGAATTTACAGATAGTAAAGGCAAAAAATGGTACATGGACCAAGCGGAGAGATTTAATGCTTTCGGATTTAACAAGTTTGAAGGATGGATGTGTCAGAGTGGGTATAGCGGTATTATTATCCGTGAGCCTGATGGCAGTATTAAGCGTAGTTACAGTTGTCATGATGTTCCTCTAGGTAATATAGAAACAGGATTTAAACTGTTTGACGGACCACGTGTTTGTACTACACCTGCATGTGTTAGTAGTGCAGACAGTAAAATACCAAAAAGAAAAGTTAATAAATAGCAATATGCCAATTTTAACAGATCCAACACTAGCAACAAACTTTGTATGCGAGCCAGATTTAACGTCTGGTCTACAATGGATGCATGATCAATGCATGGAAATATTCTCGCATTTACCAAATATATATACACAAGAGCCCGAATCGGAATTTTTTAAAGAACACATAAAAGAGCATTATGCACTTTACGATCCAGACAAACCTCTTATGCAGGTTGTATATCTAGCAGACATAGAACCTTATCGTGAATTAAGCGATATGCTAGGGCGTTTTGGGTTTACACGTGCTATTAAGTTTTTTCAAAGTGATCCAACACAGCCAAGTTTTAAAAATGTAGAACATTTATTTTTCTGTCATAGACATCATTATACTAGCAGTGTTGCAAGTTTAATTTTTCCAATTGCAGGCTGTGACGAAAACACTATTACTAGTTGGCCTGAGTATGAGGATGTAGATGGTTACATACCAGATGATCCTAGTATAGGCGTATACTGGAGCGAATACTATTGGAAAACATATAATAAAGACAACGAACGTTATTTGCTCACTGACGAAGAAGCAACATGCAGATATGCACTAACAGATAGACCAGTGCTGTGGAACGTTAAACAGTGGCACGAAGCATACAATCAAGGTACACAGCATCGTGTGATTGCAAATATTAATTTTGAAAGTGCAACACAGACCTGGCAAGAAAGTGTTGATATTGTAAAGGCAATTTAATGGATTGGATTTGGGTAATAGCAATTGGATACCTATGGGGAACACTGATTTCTCATTGGGGTGCGAGTATACTATTACATCGTTACTACTGTCATAATCAATTTCGAGTGCCTGTATGGTTTGAAACTATTGGGCTTGCAATGCTTATGATTGCAGTAATACGTTCGCCAATCGGATGGATCGCTAGTCATAGAATGCATCATGCACATAGCGATACCGAACACGATCCACATAGTTCAAAGTATATTGGTTATTGGAAAGTATTACTAACAACATGGGACATACCTCGTATACCTATAAAGTATGCAAAAGATTTGTATGCTAATCCAAGATTAGTATTTTGTCACAATCACTGGTTCAAAATAGTAGTTGCAGTATGGATAATAAGTTTACTAATAAGTTTTAAGTTTTTTGTAGCATTTGCACTTATGCCGTTTATACATGCAAAACTAGGTTTTGGTTTACTTAATACAGTTGGACACAAAGAAGACGGCGGTTCAAATGTTTGGTGGTTAAATTTTTTAATTGCTGGAGAAGGTTTTCACAGAGAACATCACAGTAATTTTAGAAAAATAAGATTGCACAAATACGACACAGGTGGCTGGATTGCACAAAAATTAATACAAGTTGGCATTTTTAAAACCGTATAATCATGGAAAAAATTCAAAAAATATTAAATCAAAGTCTTGCTATTCGTACGTTTCCTATTCGAGAAATAGAACGTACAGTAGAATCTTACAAATTTAATAATCATACTGCAGTACATAAACATCAAAGCCAAATTGTTGATTACTTAAAACCATATTGCGATTTAAGTGACTTTGATTATTTTTATCCATTAAATGGTATTACTGAAGGACTTAATTATTGGATGTGGCAAGAAAAGCGTTCAATTAAAATGGCTGCAGACGACTATCAATGGGTTACTGGTAAAGAAACTGGGGAAGTTTTATATCTTAGTAATCCGACAAGTTATGACGGTAATTATTGTACAATTCCAACGGATATACCAGTTGTTTTAGATTTAGCATATTTGTTAAGTACAGAAAAAAAGTATATTGATATATCAAGTAATGTAGAACGTGTATTTTTTAGTTTTAGTAAATGCTTTGGCTTGCGTAATTATAGAATTGGATATTATTGGAGTCGTACACCTGACAAAAGACTAGAACCGTTGCATACTAGTGCCAAGTATTATAACTATTATAGTATGGGTTTAGGAGAACATTTAATGCAAAACATAGATAGCGATTTAGTTTATAATACACTTAAACCATATCAATTAAGTATATGTAATGAATTAGATTTAACCCCTAGTGATGCAATTTGGCTTGCAACTTCTGATGATTTGTGTTATAGTAAGTTTAAACGTAATTACACAAATAGATTATGTATTGCTGATTTAATCAAGGAGCAGTATCATGCAACCTAATAGAAGAATAGATGATATTACTAAGATAGATGATTTACAATTTATTGCAAATGAATTGCAAAATGTTGGTATGACTGTATTTCACGAACAAAATTTAACTGAAAATGATTACATTAAAACAATGAAAAAGTTTGGTGAATGCGAAGCACCTGACTTGTTTATGAATCCAAAAAAATATCCTGAAATATTTTTAGTTACTGGAAAACGTGACGACGATGGAAACAAAATTGGTATGTTCGGAGATACAGAACTCGGGTGGCACAGTAATGGTAATAGTAGACACCTAATAGATAAAATTGTTATTGGATTATATTGTATCGAGGAAGATATTAATACAACATTAAGCATATGTAACACCAGTGATCCTTTTTATGAATTATCTAAAGATGAACAAGAGTATTGGAAAAGTATTAAAATTAAAATAAAATTCCAAAACAATACTATGTATCATTTAGATGATGATGATCCTGAATTAGAATTTATGAGTAAAAATAGAGGCAGTATTAGATCTCTTGTAGGAGAACATCCGCACACTGGTAAAAGTTATTTTTATTTTCCTTATCATTTTATTGTAGGTGCTTGGGAGGGTAAAAAGAAAATAGATCATGAAGAAATGATTCAAAAACTTATGCCTATTATTTTTAAAAGCAAACATCAATATCATCATATTTTTAAACGTGGAGATTTATTATTAATGGATCAATTTACTACGTTACATAGACGTACACCTGTACTAGATAGAAATAGGTTGCTTTGGAGAATTGCTTGTGATTATCAACACATCACACCTACAGAAGAATTACACTATTGAAGATATGAACTATTTAGATAGTTCTGAGGCAAGTGTATTATATAAAAAACAAGCAGAAATTGTTCGCAGCAATAACTGCAAATGTTTAGTTGACGTAGGATGTCGTACTGGAGAAATAAATCGTTATCTTAATAATCACGATTACTTTTATTATGGATTTGATACTAGCAAAGAACCAATTGCGTATGCACAGAAAAAATATCCGCAGCACAAATTTGAAGTCAGAGATTGGGATGATTTGCTTTTCATATCAACGGATGTGGTAATTTTTAGTAGTGTTTTAATATATAGTAAAGATCCAATTTCTATGTTCGAACATATTTGTAATTTTTATAATACAAAACGTGCTATTGTACATGAAGTAAATAATAAAAACACAGAAGAATTGCCGTATACTGATTTAGATTATTTTAATAAGTACGAGCATACCAGGTATGATTTTGATTTAAACATACCTGTAGGACATAGGACAATATTAGATGTACAATACAGATAACTTTCGTGTGGTTCATAATAAAATTGATTATCATGAAAACGGCGAGCCGGTCAGGCGTTATATAAATGATGATCCAGGCAGTTTAATTAAAGTAGACAGACCTTCATACGAATACCTATCATTGAATGATGAATACAACGGCTATCGTGATATGGTATGGACACCTATAGATTTACCTTATTTAGATGTAGATATGGACCATGTTGCCAACCTAGCAGAAGATCCTGTATTACAGGAATATTATTATCAAACTAAAAATGTTGGGCAACTAACATTTTTAAAACCAAACATGTGTGGACAAGCAGGAGCAAATCCAGACTGGTATGATTTTGCAAAACAAGAGTTACCTCATATTATCGAATATATCGAAACACTTCCATTTGACACAATTCACCAAGCATTTTTTGTACAATCTCCTCAGGCCATTCCTTGCCATTATGATGAAGAACTAGCAATAAGTGATGTACTAAAAGCACAAGCACCTAGTCATTTACATTTCAGATGGAGTCGTGTTACTGATTGGCGAAATGAACATTTCTATATGACTAGAGATAGTGATGCTACACAAATATATCCAATGCTACCACCTGAGACAAATGCATTTGCATATGATGGTGCAGTGTTTGAACATGGTGTTAACAGAGGTTTTGAAATGCGTGAGAGAGTACAGTTAGTAATACACGGTGTTTATAATTTATCTAAATGGCATGAATTACTAGAACAAAGTTGGAACAAATATAAAGAATATGCAATCACAACCGAACATTTCAATTTATAGATACAGCGAAGATCCAGATAGTTATCGTGATAAAATTTGGGAATTTGCAAAAAAAAGTATAGAAGAAGGTAACGATAGTTTAAAAAAATACAAAGCAAGATCGTATGACCCAGATGATCCTAATATTGAAACATGGATGTGCTTTGTAGAAGATAAACTTATATCTATTAGTGCAGCAGAACGTAGTCATTATACAAATGATCCCGATACTGCAGTAAGAATATGTAGATATCATATACTTAAAGATTATAGATTTACTCACTGTGGATTACGCATGGGAGAATTGCAAATACCATGGGCCAGAGAACACGGATTTGAAATACTTTATGTGACACACGATATTACAAAACGTGCAATCAATGCACTGTATCAGCGTAAAAAACGTATGACAGTTAGTAGTTTCAATGAATGGACACAAGGTGAATGGTATAATAGTTTAGAATTAGAAAAAGATTTCTTATTTAAAACTGGGCCTATTGTACAGTATGTTTATAGTATTAGATTACAAAATCCAGACTTTGTATGGCAACCAAAAAGCAACTTGATTGTGCCTGCTGAGGAATATCTATGAAGGTGTTGTTAAGTGCACCACGTGCAGGAAGCAGTTACTATTACGAACACATTGATCGTGAAAATCTACAGTTACCCAATGTGTACAAGCCACATGACAAAGCAGAGTTTTTGAATCCCGACATTAAAAGCGAATGGGATACAGCAACTAAAATAGCATGGCTCAACAATGAGCGTGAACAAGGACGTGAGTACACATTCAAGCATCATATAAATTATCTTATAACACCAAAACAGGATTATTACAACACATGGTTCACGGACTTTTATAAAGATGATCATGTTCTTGTACTAAAACGTCGAGATCGCTGGCGTTGGTTTTTAAGTTTTTTGTTTCAAGATTGCAATCAATGGTCGACTGCAGGAGTAGAGATTGGTGATGATAGCTATACAAACAATATAAAATCTAACTGGATTGATTATGATTATACTCGTAGTTTAGAACAATTTTTCTATATATTGAAACTGTTAAACAGTTGTGAAGGCACTGTTGTATATTATGAAGACTTAACGTTTACAAGTAAAATACACAGGCAATTATCACGGCTTGTAGACTATGAATCGTATTTTACAAATATTGAAGAAATAAAACAAAAGTTTCAGGAATACAATCATGATTGACTTGGTTGTAGTTAGTATGCCTGTGGTTGAAATATTCAGTCCTAGTCCTACTCCTGGTATCTATTATATAAAAGCTGCTGCTGAACAGGTTGGGTTTAGCAGTGTTGCTAAAGATTTAAACGTGTGGATACAAAATCAGGACATCGATCTACAACCAATGATAAACTATTTCATGCAACACAATATCGAGAATATGGACAGTTCGTGTGAAGCTCATCAACAAGCAGACCAATTTTTTAGAACTTATATTCATCTTTACAAAGATACGTTTGATAACTGCAAACGAATTGGCATCGGACTTTTCAGTGTTTATAATATCTATCCAGGTATAATCTTTTCAAAAATTATAAAAGAACTTTATCCAACAGTTGAAGTAATCGTAGGCGGTAACGGTACTGAAGACACTGGCATAGGAAGTGCAGATGTAGGTGAATATTTTTTAAACAACAAACTAGCAAAATATGCTGTATACGGCGAAGGGGAAGAAGCTATACAATATATATTGCAAGGCAAAGATCATCCTAGTGTAAACAACAAAGAAAACAAAACCTCATTGAATGACTTAAACAGTATAGCATATCCTAACTACGAAGATTTTTTCAAAGACTTTCCACATTACCAAAGTTCACAGATTTCTATTCCTATTGTTGGAAGCAGAGGATGTGTACGAAAATGTACTTTTTGCAATGTTGCAGCAATATGGCCAACTTATAGATTTAGAACTGGAGAAAACATTGCACAAGAAATGATCAACAATAAAGAAAAGTTTGGAGTAACTTCTTACAGATTTATGGACAGTTTGATCAACGGAAGTATGAAAGCATTTCGTGATTTATGCAGTACAATGGTTGAATACAATAGCGATATAACCTGGAGTGGTCAATTCATATGTAGATCAAAAACACAAATGCCTCCGGAAGATTTTGTTAATATGAAAAAAGCAGGCGGTCACTCTGTTAGTATTGGTATTGAAAGCGGAAGTGAAAAAGTACGAAACGATATCATCAAGGGATTTACCGAAGAAGATATGATTTATACATTGGATCAATGTGCCAAGAATGATATAAGAATACAGCTGATGTTTTTAGTCGGGTATCCAACAGAAACCGACGACGATCATCAAAAAAGCATTGACTTATTGCACAAATACAGTTACTATAAACACGGTATAGATATTACCATCGGAAAAACACTACGACTACTGGACAATACGCCTCTAACAGATAAGTTGAGTCATTTGTATCGTTTTGATGACAACACAGAATCAGAATGGGTAAGCACTGTTGTTCCAGATTTGACATTTGAAAAACGTGTTGAACGTGCAAAACATCTCAGAGAAACCTGTGAACACATTGGATATAACCTAATAAACATACACGATGACGAAAACTTTTTTGAATACAAATTGAAAAGACGACTAGAATAAATATCAAGTAGGAGAATATTATGAGTTTAAAAAAGCATCAACTGCCCACTATACACAATTTCGACTTAGACATTGATCTAGAACGTTTACGCAGTGCAGCAGATGCACTAGCAGAAAGCTATACTGATGTTAGAAGTGCTAATCCTATGCTGTGTGACAATCACATGGAACTGGTAGAAAATGTTTATGACAACTTTGAACAGATCAATTTGACAACACCTAGCGAAATATTACCATACGAAGCCAGTATTAAAGAACGATTACGTAGACGTGAAGAACACCTGTATAATGTTCCTACAGAGCAATATACAGGCAGCTACTTTGAAGAGGTTGTAACACAGTTAAAAGCACCTGCTAGTCGTGTACGTATTACAAAACTTGCACCGGGTAAAATTATTCCTTTTCATGTTGACTACGATGTGAGCTATGCTGTACGTTGTATCTGTCCTATTCACGGAGGCAACAATGTTGTTAATCTGTTTAAACGTGACGGTGAGTTAGAAGCCTACAATTTGGAAGATGGCAATGCATACTTTCTAAACATTGGGTATCCACATGCAGTTATAAACATGAGCAATCGTCCTAGAATTGCACTGATGTTCAGTTTAGATGGTGTTGATGATTTACCGCAATGACACAAGAAATAGTAATACAACAGCATACAATTGACACACTGATGAGTTATGTGCGTGAGCATGTTGATTTGGAAACACACGTGGATCCGTTTTATATGAATGTTCCTGCAGAACTACGTGAACGTGCATTTGGTTCTTATTTGAACACCACTGCAATGGAAACAGCATACATCTATGCTCATACACAACCAATACCATTGCATGTAGACAGATATAAAAAGAATGCTGTTTATAATTTGTGTGTACCTTTGTATAAAACTACCGAACAAGAACAACGTCTTTTAGTATTTGATCAGCAGTTTACATCACATGGTATGAGTTGGAGACTTGGCAGTATAGAACACGAAAAACATAAACCAGCAGGTTATTATGATCAAAGTACCAGTGATGCTGACAACGATCATTTACCCAGTGAAGTATTAATAGATGTGCGTCCGGCAGACACACCAGGTGTAAGTGCAATTACTGATCAACCTTTACCTGACAGCATACAAAAGTTATTGCCATACGGAAATCAAAATTTTTATTATGGACTAACTGGTATTGCTTGGCACTGGAGACCAGGTGCTGCCTTACTATTCAAAAGCAGCCAGATACACGGCACTGCAGTACAGAGTGCATTTAAAATTGGTTGTGTTGTATTGATGAATTCAGACCTTGTACAACTTGATCGTACGGTACATTAAATTGTACAGTACAACCAATCTTAGGAGATTGCATTATACCAGTTGCATGTGGATGAACAGCAGAAAATATTAATGCTTTACCGGGTGTATATGGCCATGCTTTTCCGCTTAGTCCATAGTAAAAGTCTTTGTTGTAAGGCAAGTGTTGCATTAAATCGTTGTCAATTGGTTTATTTGTTAATCCTGATATATTTTTATATTCACAGGGTCTACTTTTTAGTGCACTCAAGTAATACATTTCTTCTAATTCTTTGTCGGTTTTATCATCAAATATATTCCAAATCCAACTTACAGGACTTTGACTATTAATTGTTTGATCAAAAACTACAAAGTGCTGAGACGGTGCAGCAGATATTGGCATTAGCATTATAGTTTGTTTTTTATCTGATATATCTGCATGTATTGTAAAAGGATTAACATGAGAAAATAAATTACCATAATGATAATTTGATGTATCAATAAATCTTTTTATAATTTCTTTTATTTTTTCTTGTTCTTCAATAATGCTTAGTTCATGCATTTTGCTTGCTTTACCGTTAACTGATAAATCTTTAAGTTGTTCTAATGTTTTGTTTGGTAAATCAAATTCTATCATGGAATAACTGTAAGTTCTCTAACTACATTTCCTTCATTAAATGTATCAATAATATACTGCACAGCATTAAGTGCGTTACCGACTGTTATTTTCTTATCATTTGGTGCTATCTTGTTTATGTGTGGCAAATCAATATATCCAAAACGTAAATTACATACAGCCGGGCCATCTTTAATATAAGATAATTGTTCACATGCTTTATCAGTGGCTGCTTTGGCAGCAGCATATGGCCAAATATGTTTTTTTATACCATCACTTGTATTAGATCCTAAATTAATAATCAACTTGTTGTTTTGATTTTCCCATTTCTGATAGACCTTATATAGTATATCTAATTGTGTATTCATACCCTCAACACTATCTGCTGAAATTGCAGGAAATGCATTGTTAATAAAAATATCACAATCATGTATTGCATTTAACATGCTTTTAATATTATTTTTATCGAGTAAATCATAACCATTGGATCTAGAAAAAACACAATCGGGTTTAAAGTGATTGTGTATAGCAAATCCTAGTCCGCTAGTGTGTCCTGTTAGTGCAATTTTATTCATATCAGACATACAACAAGATGTATCCTATCATCAGTGCTACCATTAAACGCAGTGTGTGGTTTTTTTGTATCGGTATGCCACCAAGTATTTGCTGGTAAATGCATTACTTCATCGTCGATTACCATACGACATCCTTCATGTGTCTTGATAGGATAATGTATTCTTGTACTATCATCTGTATGCCATGTTAGACAAGTTTTTAGTTTTGATTTCATTAAACGTATTCTTCCTACAGCATGATGTTGTACAAGCATATTATACATCTCTTCGAATTCTGTTCCATTGAAGGTAGGATTAAAAACAGTAAAATCTTTTTCTGTATACATTGTGGTACGTTTTGGCACTACAAGTTTATTGTTTTCATCATAATATGAATTATCCCAATCCCAATATAAACTACCGCAACCAATTGCTTGATTGCTAGGATCTTCTTTTACTCCATTGATACAGATTTGTCCATGATGCCAATTTATTAAATTATTTTTTAGTAAATTGTTTAAAGCATTTTCTAAATCGTATTCTGGGTAATCCAGTTTTGTAAAATACTTCATAAATTTATTTATTATACAGCCATAGGTGCTTTAATACTTGGCATTGGATCATAACCGATTAGTTTATAATCTTTAGTTTGTGTGTTTAACAACGTTTCTAAATCACAGAACGGGGGCATAAACAAGTAAGGTAGTTTACGTTCGTCTCTTGTTAGTTGCTCTTGTACTTGTTCTAAGTGATTCATATAAATGTGACAGTCGCCGCCTGTCCAAACAAACTCTCCGACTTTTAGTTCGCAGATGTGTGCTAGCATATGTGTTAGTAGACTGTAACTTGCAATGTTAAATGGTACACCTAAGAACATATCTGCACTACGTTGATACAGTTGACAACTTAGTTTACCATTCATTACTCTGAATTGTGCCATAGTATGACAAGGAGGCAAAGCCATTTGTTTGATTTGTAATGGATTCCATGCACTCAGTATAATGCGTCTACTATCTGGATTATTTTTAATTTCACTAATAATATTAGTGATTTGATCGCATTTTGGATGTTCACCATTGAAGTTGCGCCATTGCGCACCGTAAACAGGACCTAGGTGTTTTGTTAGTTCGGTGTTAATGTAGCCTAGTTCTACACCTTGCTTGTCAGCATTAGCAGTCCAAATAGTTGTTTTGTCTACTAACTCACTACGTTGTTCTCCGTGTGTAAGTTCAGCAAGTCTACGTTCGTCTGTGCTGCCTTCTAAGAACCATAACAGTTCTCCTACTACACTCTTCCATGCAAGACGTTTTGTAGTAACAGCAGGAAAGCCTTCTTGTAAATTAAAGCGCATTTGGTATCCAAACACGCTTTTTGTACCTACTCCAGTACGATCAGTAACTTCTTCTCCGTTATCGAATATATGTTGTAACGCATCTAAATACTGCTTCAAAGTGTGCCCTCTTCTCTCATTTGTGCTCTAATTTCGGTTGCACTAATACTATGTATCTTTTCGCCTAAGTCGTGTTCTGTAAAAGTGTAACCTACTCCACGTCCGTAACTAATATCTATAATGTTAGGAACTTTCATGATAATGTAATGTTTATTGTGTGCAATGTTTTCATCGTATAGTGTATAGATAATATTTTTTCTAATTTGATTAAATGTAAAAGGATTATCGTCATTGCCCATGCCTGCGTCTGTGTCGTGTACATCACGTACCATTATACATACTTGACCAGTTACTTCAAGTGCACGTTTAAATAGTTCTGTATGACCCTCGTGCCACGGTTGAAACCTTCCTAGTAATTGAACGGTTGGTTTTTTTGAATCAAACAACTCCACTGTTTCTCTCCATCCATCTCTGTACCACTGGTAATAGCACTTCATGGGTATCACTAAACCATTTTTCTACGTGATAGTCAACATATGCGTTATAAGGAGGTACAAACATTTTGTTTGTATCTTCGTGTTTGCTTAGTTTAATAGTATCCATCCAAATAGTAAAGTCTGCATTGAATTCCATACGTGCTTGATCAGTTGGAGCAACAAAGTCTGCTATAGCAATTTTTCCTGCACGTACTACACCATCTGCTAATAAACGCATACGATCTGCTTGACGCATACGACCTGTAGGTGTAAAGTCCCAATCATGATAGTGTTTTCTAATATCATCAGCATTTAGGTGTACAGCACCTAATAATTCTGCTAGTGGTTTTGCTAGTGTAGTTTTTCCGCTTCCGGGTAGCCCAAATATTAATATTTTCATATTTGTCTCCACTTGTCAACCCATAAGTCTCCTTCACGTTCACTGCTAAACAATTCATATGAAGTTTCAATAAGTTCACGTGGCAAAAATGTATCACAGTTGTATGTTCCTGGAATACGACTTAACCATATTTCATCAATTATCGATAGTAATCCATTGACAAGTTGTGCACCGCCAATTACCCAGACATCTTGTAAACGATTCATATTAACAAGTTCTGTTTTAGCAGTTTCAAACTTTACATAATGATACCCGCCGCCGTTATAATCATCAGCACTGCTGGTTACAACTATGTTATTGCGATTAGGCAATGGCTTTATGGGCAGGCTATTCCAAGTAGCCTTACCCATTGCAACTACACTACCTGTAGTGTTTTGTTTAAACCATTTTAAATCTGCTGGATTGTGTGGCCAAGGTAAATCGTTATCTTTACCTATGCCCCAATCATCGTCACACGCTAGTATCGCTCGAATCATCTTTCTTTTTATCCAGTAAGTTTTTTGTTAAGTTATTAATTTGATCTTCGAGTTTATTATAGTCTATTACTATCTCAACATCCCTAACAGGACTTCCGTAGTCTTCACCTAAATCTTCAACTGCACTTAAAATAAACAATACAATATTTGGCTCGTCTACATCTTGTAAGTCCTCTCCTTCAAATATAACTCGATCACCGTTTTCTAAAACAAGGATGAGACGATCGACGAATTCTAGTGGTACTTCGTCGATGTTAGCGTCTCTTAATATATTTTGAAATGTTCGATCTTTTTTATGAATCGGCATTAGCAGTTGCTTTTTTAGGTTTGCGTCCTCGCTTTGGCTTCAAGTTTGGATCCATTTCGTAGGCTTCTGCTTTTAATCTTTCTGCTTCTGCTAAAAATGTTTCTGCTTGCGATAATAAACCTTGTGCAATTGCCGTATCATCTAGTGCTTGTTCACTAGTGTTTACTGCTTGATCGATTGTTTGTGTTGGATCTAACGTAGTTTGTGTACGAGGTGGTTGATCTGTATCGTTTACCATTGTATTGCGAATATCTTGCTCGCTCATACCTGTGCGCTGTTTACGAATCACTTCGTTAACTTCACTCAATGATACACCTGTGCTACGATTAGGTGTTAACGTAATATTAGTAGTTGGGTATTTTTTAATCCAACCACGTTTGTGCATCTCTTGTAACATTGGTGCACCATCGCTAAAGTAACTACGGTTAGCAATTTCAAAAAACTCACTTGCTTCTTGTCCTGCTGCAGACTCAACTACACGAACAACATCGTCATGTGCATAGTCTGGTAGTCTATCTGTTTCTACTACTAAACAATGGTCTTTATCTTGAACATTACCACGTTCGTCGTAGATTTCACGGAATACAACTACACACTTAATGCCTGTGTTAGTTACTTGTCCAATGTGTTTTAAATTTGCCATTATAAGCCTCCTTATGCTGTTTCTTCAGCCGCGGCGTCTTCTGTTTGATCTTTTTGTTGATCTTGTACACTTGTAATAAACGCTGTTAAACGATTGTATACAACACCTACTTGTGCAGCCTCAGCGGCACGGAATGCACCACGTTGCATTGCTAAGTCAATAACTTGTGCTGCATTTTGCAAATCTGCTACACCCAAACTTGGTGCAACTGTTTGTGCGTCTGCAGCCGGTGCTTCCGCTTCTGTTTCTGGGGTTTGATTTTCTTCAGCCATATTATACTCCTATTGACTAATTAATTATATACGTACTTATTTATCACTATTATCAATTGACATTTTGTACGCTATAAGATTTGAATAAAATGTATCAAAGTCGGTTACTTCTTCAAACCAAAATTGATACAACTTTTTACCTAAACTTTTTATGTAATGAAAGCCAGTACAGCCGCTAAAGTCTAAACTGTCTAAATCTGGCTCCTCGTTAAATTCTACAACTAAGCGATTTTTCATCATTTTAGTTACTACTGCAACATCTATAATATGAAGATCGTTATCGCTTAGTGTTAATCCTTGTTTAACAATTTTCATAGATATTTATGCAGCCTTTCTTTCCTGTGATTCGTAATATACACTTTGCCCAAACGGTGCAACAGGCTTTGAGTAAGGATTTTTAATAAGGAATAATGTATCACAGTAGTCTGGATCTCCCCATTTACCCCAAGGCTCACCATCTGTAAACATAATAAATTGGTCAGGCTCAATACCTTGTTCTTCCATAAATGTCCAGTTAGGCATAAAGTCAGTCCCACCGCCACCTGTCATTTCAAACTCGGTAATCGAACGACCATCTTCGTGTGTAAATTCATCGTATCCGCTAACTTCTGTATCAAAGCACCAAATACGAATTTTGTATGATTCAAATTGATCCATAATGCCTTGTACTTCACTTAAGAAGTCTTTGGAATCATCGTAACTAATACTACCACTTACATCTAGTGCAATAGCAATATCAATCATTTGATCTTTTAGCATACCCGGAAGCACTACATTACTAAACTGACTTTTGCGATTAGGACGCATAAATGTAAAGTCTGATGTTAAGTTGCTTTCAAGTGTCACACGAATCATTTGACGCCAGTCCATTTTAGGTTCTGTTAGTTCTCCAATCATACGTTTAATATCTCCAGGAATATTACCAGCGCCTGCACTTTGTGCGGCTTGTATAATTGCGTTTTTCATTTCGTCTGCAATAGCCTTAGCATCATCTTTTGAAATTTTAGGAGCCTTGCCTTTGCCTTCGCTTTGGGCACCACCTTCTTGGTCACCTTCGCTGTCGCCAACTTCTAAATGAATATCGATTGTTTGTTGTGCCATTGCACCCGACTCTTTTAATTCGTCATAAATGCTTTCGGCAGTCCATTCATCGGTATCATACTTTGCATCATATAAAGGCTTAACTGTAGTAATAAGACGTCCAATTTTTTCACGTACTAGCATTCCGTTGATTTTGTAATCGCCTGCCATATTCCATAGCATACCGTCTCTGTCGCCTCGACGTAAGAAGTGTTCGTATATGCAATGTCCTACTTCGTGTCCTACTAAAAATACGGTTTCGTCGATGTCGAGTTTCATTACAAATTCTTCGTTGTAATAAAAGTTACGTCCGTCTACTGCGGCTGTAGGGCACCATTCGTCTGCACGTACTAGTTTTAAACGACATGCTACTTGTCCGAAAAAAGGTTGCTTAAACAACATTTTTACACGTGCGGCAACTAACTTGTCGTGTGCTGTATTGAACTGTTGCATATAATATACTCCTGGAATTTCTATTACAGTATTATAATAAACGAAGTAAGATGTATTGTCAACCACTAATGTTAATTAATTTAAATAAAATCATCTCATCATATGATTCGAAACTAACATATGCTTGGGTACCTTCTACAACTTTTTTGGGTGGTAGCCAATCGTCGTGCCATGCCATTTGTGAAATTCGTTTTGCTTCTTCACTTTGCCAAAAGTGCCATCCCCAACGGTGTTTACAGTTAGCATTACACCATTCTATGTACTTACTTGAGACACCGT
>Ga0255781_10000071_pt1 | contig 71823 bp, 68 predicted proteins | sample 101ome_21_FD_179979 | JGI IMG/M metagenome (GOLD analysis project Ga0255781, IMG submission 179979) | Coastal salt marsh microbial communities from the Groves Creek Marsh, Skidaway Island, Georgia - 101413BT metaG (version 2) | ecosystem: Environmental > Aquatic > Marine > Intertidal zone >... | reverse complement strand
GGTCTTCTGCCGTGCCGACCAAGCTGTATCCCACGCCCTCGGGAACACCCGTCTCGCACAGCCCCGGTTCCCAATCCGTTTCGTCCTCTTGCAAGCGCCGGTAGATGTCGTAGCCGGCCCCTTGAATTTGTTGGGGGGTGGCCAAATCGTCAGCGCACGCGTTCGGCGTCCACGTCACCGCCATGGTGTAGCCCAACGGCTCTGCAGCCAAGCCCGTGACAGGAGGTGAGACCACCGTGATTTGGCGTGTCTCAATGTCAATCAAGGGGACGGCGTTGCCCAAATCTTGGGCCTTGAACACCACTTGGTAGGGCTCCGCGCGCACCTCGGCGCACTCCGGCGACCAGGCAAACACCCCCGTGCCGCTTCCGGCCGGGCTGAATTGGGCTGGGTGCGGCACTTCGCTCAGGGCGCCCCCCACGGCGGACAAGCTCAACGCGTCCCCGTCGGGGTCCGAGGCGAACACGGTGAAAGTCAAGGATTCTCCAGCCAGGACACACGTGTCCGCCATGGCCGCCCATTCGGGGGCCTGGTTGGCGCAGAGCTGGACGTCGATTTGGAGGTCGCGGATGACCTCCCCCACCTTCCTCAGCACGCCGCCCACCTCGCGCCACTCTTCGATGCGAATGGCGACGTTGTACTCCCCGGCCAATTGCGGTGTCTCCCACGTCACGTCCCCGGTGGCCGGATCTACTGTGAAGACATCTGGCGCTCCGCTGACTTCGTCGGGAAACACGTAGGTCGGGATGAACTCGCCGTCAAACCCCCGGCACGGCACCAAGCTGTACGTCAAGACATCTCCGTCCGGGTCGTGCGCAGCCGGGTTGTGCACCCAGGGCTGATTCAGGCACGCGTTTTCCGTGGCCGGATTCAAGAGCTGCACGCTGTTGTTGTGCCCTGCCTGCGGATCGATGATCAGCAGCGACTGAATGGCAAACGGCGTGTCGACTGAACCGGTCATGTTCAGCACCCCCTCGTTCCGGTTGGGGTCTTCCACGGTCAACGGATAGATCCCCGGCCCGCCGTACGTGTGGGTTCCGCGGTAGACGTTCTTTTGGATGTCCCCGGGCAGAACCACCACCGGAAGTTCACGCTCCAAACTGTCGAGCGGCCCATCTCCTTCGTCGCCCCACGTCAAAAAAAGCCACGGCCGGTCCGCCAGCGCACTGGCCTTGGTGTACGTCGTGATAACAACTTCGTAAGTCAATCCCTGAACGTGGGTGTACGTGATCTCGCCTGCCCGGTTGTGGGTGGCGTTGGCCTCTCCAACACCCCAAAGCCCAAGCCCCAAAGCGAGCATCCATCCGAGAATGCGCTTGCGCACTTTGTACCGATTTAAGGACAGGAGCATGGGAAGACCAAGGTACTCGTCGCTACCTTTGGACCCACCTCATGAGCCACAAGAATTCCAAAATCAAGGTCGGCATTTCCTGCGGAGACCCCAACGGCATCGGGTTGGAAGCCCTGGCCAACGCATTGTCTGACGAGCGAAGCTTGTCGAGCATGATTGCCGTGGTGTTCGCCCCGCGTGTTCTCGCCGAAGCGGCGTTCACCAACGTGGTTTGGAGCGAGGTGGACGACGCCAAGTCCGCCAAATCCGGCCAAATTAACCTCGTCACCTTTGAAGCAGACGAGTTTGAGCACGCGCCAGGCGAAGCCAGCAAAGAGGCGGGAGCTGTCGCCATGAAGAGCCTCGAAATGGCGGTCGGGCACTTGGCCAAAACCGCCGTGGACGTCCTCGTCACCGCCCCCATCAACAAAGACACCATCCGCCAAGCCGGCTTTGCCTTTCCAGGCCACACCGAATACCTCGCAAGCGAGGCAGGTGTCAAGGACGTGTTGATGTTGCTGTGCTGCGACGGGCTTCGCATTGGCATGGTTACCGGGCACGTTGCTTTGAAAGACGTCGCGAGCAACCTCTCCGTCGAGGCCATCGTGAATAAGCTGACGCTCATGAACGACAGCTTGATCAAGGACTTCGGCTTGCCGAGCCCGCGAATCGCTGTGCTTGGGTTGAATCCCCATGCAGGAGACAACGGGATGATGGGCGACGAAGAAAAACGCATCCTCGCACCGGCCATTCAAAAGGCGGCCGAACAAGGCATTTCGGCGCACGGTCCGTACGCTGCGGACGGCTTCTTCGGCTCAGGTGCGTTCCGGAAATTTGACGGTGTGCTGGCCATGTACCACGATCAGGGCCTCGCCCCGTTCAAAGCCCTGAGCTTTGGGCGCGGGGTCAATTTCACAGCTGGCCTGCCCGTCGTGCGCACCAGCCCCGACCACGGCACCGGATTTGACATCGCTGGCCAAGGCCAAGCGAACGGCGACTCGTTCCGCGAAGCCCTTCGACTCGCCTGCGACGTGCGGTGGAATCGCATTGAGCACCGCGAAATCGCATCCAATCCGCTCGAAATCACCCCTCCGAAGCCCGAGTACCGCTTGCGTCGGTGACCCAACAGGGAGTCCGTCAAAATCCGAAGCCTCGCAGGTTGGCAATTCCGACCGCTTTCGCTACCTTTGCACTCCCCAAAATCTGGAGGACATGGATTTGTTGGCCGATTACCGCATCCCTTTTGTGGGTTTGAAGCCTGGAAAACATGAATTCCAGATGCGTGTGGACCCGGAGTTCTTTGCGTGTTTCCCCCATTCCGACGTGGATCAAGTTCACGGAGAAGTGCGCGTGGAGTTGGACAAACTCGACACCACGATGACCCTTCGCCTGACCTTGGATGCGGAAATGACGGCGCCTTGCGACCGTTGTTTGGACGACGTCACCGTTCCCCTGACCGGGAGCGAGCGCGTGTCGATTCGCTTTGGCGACGAGACTGCGTACGACGACGAGTTGTGGATCCTTGGTTCGAACGAGTACCAACTGAACGTGGCAGACGCCATCTTCGAGCTGGTTCATTTGGCCAAACCCACCCGCACCATCCATGAAAACGAAGACGACTGCGATTTGGACATGACCGAATGGCACGACGACTCGCCGGAAGACGGAGACGACACACAGGACATCGACCCACGTTGGGCAGCATTAAAAGGACTCGACAACTAACGCACTATGGCACATCCCAAGAGACGGCAAAGCAAGACGCGTACGCGCAAGCGCCGCACCCACGACGCCCTGACGGCGGCCAACGTGAGCACCTGCCCAACGACAGGCCAACCTCACATGTTCCACCGCGCCCACTGGCACGAGGGCAAGCTCTACTACAAGGGCAAAGTGGTGATGGAGCGCGAAGAGGCGTAAGCCGAAGTGCGACATTGAATCCGGGCCTTCGGGCTTGGCAAAAAGGATTCCCAACGGAATCCTTTTTTCACGTCGAGACTTTTCCACGTCACGCGTTGAAGACTCGGCACCATTTCAGACATCTCGCCTGATTTCACCTTCTACCTTTGGCGCTTATTCACTCTCAGCCCATGCCTGCTGCCATCACCTGCGTCGCCGGATACTTGCCCGACGACAAGCTCACCAACGCGGACCTTGAAAAGATGGTCGACACCTCCGACGAATGGATCCGGACGCGCACCGGAATCGAGGAGCGACGCATCTTAAAAGACCCAAACAAGGCGACTTCAGACATGGGTGCCGAAGCGGTAAAATCGCTCTGTGCCAAATCCGGACTCGACCCCGCTGACATTGACCTCATCATTTGCGCAACCGTCACCCCGGACATGCTGTTCCCTTCGACGGCCAACCTCATTGGCCACAAAGTGGGCGCGACCAAAGCATGGGGGTTTGACCTCAGTGCCGCGTGCAGCGGCTTTTTGTTTGCGCTGAACACGGGCGCCCAGTTCGTGGAAAGCGGAAGCGCTCAAAACGTCGTCGTCGTCGGCGCCGACAAGATGTCTTCCATCATCGACTACACCGACCGCACCACGTGCGTGTTGTTTGGGGACGGTGCGGCCGCAGTGCTCCTTCAAATGGACGAAGGCGACTGCGGCATCCTGGACGCCAAACTTCACTCGGACGGAGCCGGCGGCAACTTCTTGTGCATGCCAGCCGGCGGTTCGTTGCGTCCGGCCAGCCACGAAACGGTGGACGCGAAGCAGCACTTCATTTTCCAGGACGGACAACCCGTCTTCAAGGCAGCCGTCACCAGCATGGCCGACGTCAGCTACGAAGTCATGGAGCGCAACGGCCTCACGGCAGACGACGTGGCGTGGCTCGTGCCGCACCAAGCGAACCTGCGCATCATCGACGCAACCCAGCGTCGCACCGGCCTTCCCCACGAGAAGGTCATGATCAACATTCAGAAATACGGCAACACGACCGCCGCCACCATTCCGCTGTGTCTCCACGATTGGGAGTCGCAACTGAAACGAGGCGACAACCTCATTTTGGCCGCCTTCGGAGGCGGCTTCACCTGGGGAGCTGTGTACGTCAAATGGGCTTACGACGGTTCAAACTGACGTTCATTCACAGCCCCTGAACTACCTTTCCCCCGCAAAACCTCTCCGACATGAAACTGACGGAAATTCAAGACCTTATCAAGTTTGTCGCCCGTGCGGGCGTCACTGAGGTGGAAATCGAACAAAAAGATTTCAAACTCACCATCAAATCTGAAATGCCCAAGGGGCGTGGCAAGAAAGAGGAAACCATGGTGCAGACCATCCAGGTTCCGGCTGCCGTCCCTCAGGCCATCGTGGCGGCTCCTGCCCCTGTGGCCGCGGCTCCTGCTCCCGCAGCACCCGCAGCGCCTACCGCTCCCGCGGAAGCGCCTGCAGAAGACGCCAGCAACTTGATCGAAATCAAGTCGCCCATGATTGGCACGTTCTACCGCCGCCCTTCCCCGGACAAAGACGTCTTTGCGGAAGTGGGCGACGTCATCAAAGCGGGCGACACCGTGTGCGTCATCGAAGCGATGAAGCTCTTCAACGAGATTGAATCGGAAATCCAAGGCAAGATTGTTAAGGTCCTCGTGGACGACAACTCTCCGGTGGAATACGACCAACCGTTGTTCCTTGTCGACCCTTCGTGAACCTGAATCGACCCTGACCGCATGTTCAAGAAAATTTTGATCGCCAACCGCGGAGAGATTGCCCTCCGCGTGATTCGCACGTGCCGTGAGATGGGCATATCCACCGTTGCCGTGTACTCCACGGCCGACCGAGACAGCTTGCATGTCCGCTTCGCCGACGAAGCGGTGTGCATTGGCCCTGCACCCTCGGCGCAGAGCTACCTGAACATTCCCAACATCATCGCCGCTGCGGAAATCACCAACGCGGACGCCATTCACCCTGGATACGGCTTTTTGTCTGAGAACGCCAACTTTTCTCGCGTGTGCGCCGAGAACGACATCAAGTTCATTGGTGCAAGCCCGGCGATGATCAACGCCATGGGGGACAAGGCTTCGGCCAAAGCCACCATGAAAGCCGCTGGCGTTCCAACGATTCCCGGAAGCGAAGGCATTCTGGCCGACTTCGACGAGGCGAAGAAATGCGCCAACGAGATTGGCTACCCCATCATGCTCAAGGCCACTGCCGGAGGAGGGGGCAAGGGGATGCAGCTGTGCAACAACGACGAAGAATTGGCCGAAGGCTGGGAAAAGACTCGGCGTGAAGCCGGAGCGGCGTTTGGCAACGACGGGATGTACATGGAGAAATTTGTGGTGGAACCTCGCCACATTGAAATCCAAATCGCGTCCGACTACCGCGGCAAGGCATGCCACTTAAGTGAACGCGACTGCTCCATCCAGCGCCGCCACCAGAAATTGGTCGAAGAGACGCCATCGCCCTACATGACGGACAAGCTACGCGACGCCATGGGTGAGGCTGCCATCAAGGCCGCTGAAGCGGTGAAGTACGAAGGCGTAGGCACGGTGGAATTCCTTGTGGATGCCGACCGCAACTTCTACTTCATGGAGATGAATACCCGGATCCAGGTGGAGCACACCATCACGGAAGAGGTCATCGACTACGATTTGATCAAAGAACAAATCAAGTTGGCCGCGGGCGAGAAAATCAGCGGGCGCAACCACTACCCCAAGCTGCACAGCATCCAGTGCCGCATCAACGCGGAGGACCCGGACCGCAATTGGGCCCCTAGCCCCGGACGCATCACCGATTACCACGCTCCCGGCGGACACGGCGTTCGGGTGGACACCCACGCCTACGCCGGTTACATGATTCCTCCGCACTACGACAGCATGATCAGCAAGCTGATTGTCGTGGCTCAGACCCGCGAGGAGGCCATCACCAAAATGCAGCGTGCTTTGGACGAGTACATCATCGAAGGGGTGAAAACCACCATTCCCTTCCACCAAAGGCTGATGCGCAACCAGCGCTTCCGAGGCGGCGACTTCACCACCAAATTCTTGGAAGAGGAAAACGTGTAAGCACGTCCCTCACAACCGCATTCGAACGCCTGGCCACGAGCCGGGCGTTTGTGCGCTTAGGAGGTTCGGATCTTGTTCAGGGTGGCCGTTGTGCTTTGACCGGGAACGAGCGGAACAGCAACGGACCGACCTCCCCAAGACGCCACTTCCTCGCTTCCCACCATGTAAGTCGAATCGTTGGGGTCCGTGCATGCCGGATTGTAATCCCCTCCCTTGACCAGGACGTCTGGCTTCAAGGCCTTGACCACGCGGAGCGGCGTGTCTTCTTCGAACACCACAACCGCATCTACGCAACGGAGCGCAGCGAGCAGCCGGGCACGATTGGCTTCAGCGTGGATGGGACGATCGTCCCCCTTGCCGAGACGCTTGACGCTGGCATCGGCATTGACCCCGACGACAAGGCGATCGCCTTCTTTCGCGGCCCGCTCAAGCACTTCCACGTGCCCGACGTGAAGCACGTCAAACACCCCGTTGGTGAACACGACTTTCAACCCCTCCGCCTTCCATTCCAGGACGCGGGAAGCGACAGCTTGCAAGGTGCCGACGCGCGAGTCAGCCACGGCGCATGCGGTGAAGGAACAACATGACGTAGCCGAGGCCGCCGGTGAGGACGATCATCGCGGTTTGGGTGAGCCAAACCACGTTGGCCACAGCAAACCCTACATCCCCCACAAAGCCCACAGCCGCGAAGCCCAGCGACACGGCCCAATGGTACGACCCGATGCCTCCGGGCGCGGGCAAAACCATGCCAAAGCCGCCGGCCACCATCACCAAGACGGAGTCCGTCCATCCAATGCTGCTGACGGCCGGAATGGCCTTGAACAACACGTACGACATCAGAAAGTACATGACCCAGATGAACACGGTATGGGCGAGAAACAACCCGCGCTTCTCCATGCCCAACACGCTCCGGATGCCCGTGCCAATGCCTTGAAGGAAACCCGCGATTTTGCCGAGGAAACCGGTCCGCCCGTGCTGACGTGAGAGCCACCACAGCGCAACCAAGCCTCCGACTCCCAACGCGGCCGCCACAGCCAGTGTGGTGGTCGCGGGAAGCTGGGCTTTTTCCATCAATTCAAGGAACGCATTCAGGTTGGTGAACAAGGCGAACCCCACGAGGCCAAACAGCATGACGAAGTCCACCACCCGTTCCGTGATGACCGTGCCAAGCAATTGGTCCACGGGGATGTCGTCGGTTTGGTTCAAAGCCGCGCATCGAGCCACCTCCCCAGATCGCGGCACAAAGGCGTTGGCGAAGTACGAGAAGGCCACGGCGTGCACACTGCGGCTCGGGGCGGGGTGGTGGCCCATGGGAGCCAGCAGCAAATTCCAACGCAGTCCTCGCGACACAATGGCGAGGTAGCCCATGACGAACGACGCGGCGATGCCCCACCACTGGGCGGAACGCATGTCGCGTTTCAGAGCTTCTGGGTCCTCGACTCCCTGCATCGCCAGCCAAAAAAGGCCGAGCCCGATGCCAAAAAAGACGAGGTACGTCAGCCCTTTGCGCAAGGTCATGTCAAGCGGTTGGTTGCCGTGTCCGGAAAGAGAACGGTGGGTTGGAACGACTTGGCCTCCTCCACCGTCATCATGCCGTAGGCGATGACAATGACCACGTCTCCTGGCTGAACTCGACGTGCTGCGGGGCCGTTCAGACAAACTTGGCCCGTTCCCCGCTCGCCAGTGATGACGTAGGTCTCCAGTCGTTCGCCGTTGTTGATGTTCACGATTTGGACGCGCTCTCCTTCCACAAGGCCTGCCGCCTCAATGAGATCCGGATCGAGGGAGATGCTGCCGATGTAGTTCAAATCCGCCTGCGTGACGGTAAGGCGGTGCAGCTTGGCGCGCATGACGTTGATGAGCATGGCGCGAAATTACTGCATTGCGGGGACCCAACGCACCTCGACGCGGCGGTTTTGGGCCGGGTCGCCGCCGAGGGGTTGTGTGCTGCCCAAAGCCCTGACTTCCACGCGCTCCCCCGGCCATTTCGCAAGGGCTTGACATTGCGTGGCAACGTACTCCGCGCGGGCGAGGCTCAGTGACGCGTTCACGTCGTCGGTGCCGGACGCGTCGGTGTGGCCGGTGACGTGAAGGAACCCCTGTTCCGGGAACTGCTGAATTCCCTTGGCCCACGTGAGGAACGTGCGCCAGGAGTCGGGGGTCGGGGTGGGCGAGCCGTGTTCGTATCTGAGGATGGCGAGGGTGGACGTGGGCCAAGTGCTTCCGTCCTGACCTCGGAGGTCCTGCATCTCCGTGACCGGATCGAGGGGCAAGAACACAAATTCCCAGCCCCGGTCGGCCCGCAATTCGTAAGTCCGGACAACCCGTCCGTCGGGAGCGCGGATTTCGGCGACGGCACGCACGTTGGGCGAAGGGAGCGCCGAGCCGCGAAGCCACTGCACCGTCCAGGCCCGATCTGAGGGCAAGTCGCCGATCGAGGCGCAGCCTGCCGCACCCGTGTTCACGTGCCGAACCACGTTCCGTGAGGTGACTTCCCGGATGGCGATGTCTTGATCTTGGGCCGGACTGTCGCCGATTCGCAAGCACAGGGACCACCCCGCCCCGAGCACGGCCTCCGGGGCCGGCGCCTGAACGCGATGAACGGCCACGTGCTCGTCCGCAGAACCTCGACCGGAAACCCACGTCCACCCCGGTCCGACCGTCACGGCGGAAAGCACTTCCACCGGAAGGTCAAAGAGGTCGGTGCGGACCTCGGCACGAAGCCACTGGGTCACGGCTCGCGAGGTGTAAAGTTGAAAGCTCCCGGTTTGGTTGGAAGAAAAAACCACGTCCCGGCCTTCCCAATGCGGAAAGACCTCGTCCGCTTCGGTGTTCAACCCGTCGAGCGGCAAGGGCGCGGTCCACGTTTCGCGTCCCCCAGGAACGCGGCTCGGACGCCGATGCGACAAAAACAAATCCAGGTCTCCCCCTTCCCGTCGCGCCGAAATCAGGGCCAAATTCCCGCTCGGGTGCATGGCAACGTGCTGGATTCCGGTCAGGTTGGCCCACGCCTCCACGTTCAGGGGCCGCAACCGCTCTTCGACCAAATCTCCGCCCATCCTCGGAGCCGAATGCACCGTCCACGCGTCGCGAATCGCGTCTTCCAACGACAAACCCGGCGCCCCCAAGGCCACGTAAACGCGGTCCGAATCGGCCCCGAGGACCACCGCATGGCGATCCGGCGCCCACCCTTCAGTGGGTTGGGCATGCATCCCCGTGACCTGCAGGGTCAGAACCGCCAACGCGGCCCAAGCCGAGAGTCGCCCCACGAGTCGAGCAACGGGTTGAATCGAGGTCACGAAGGGTTGGAAGAGCGCCATAGGGTTTGGGCTTGTTGCGCCTCTTCGTACCACTCCTCCCCCATCTTCCGAACCAGCGCGTCCTTGCAAAAATCCAGCACCGACACCTTGCCTGCCTTGCCGCACAAACGGGCCGCTTCGCAGATGGGCCAGCGGTGGTAGTTAAGCGCCGTAAAATCGATGAGTTCCTTGGCCCGAATCGGGTACAGGTGGCAGCTGAGCGGCTTGCGCCATTCGGTTTTGCCTTCGAAATAGGCCTTTTCCAGCCCACATTTGGCCGTGCCGTCGGCGTCGAACACCGTGAATGCGCATTCCTTTCCGTTCACCAAGGGGGTGACCAAATCGCCGTCGGCGTCCTTCACCGCGAGCCCTTGTTCTTCCACGGCGGCCCGGCCGGATTCCGGAAGCAACGGGGCCACGTGTTCCCAAGCCCGCTCAAGCTGGCCCACTTCCGCATGCGTGAGCGGCGCCCCGCTGTCGCCCTCGACGCAACACGCCCCTTTGCAGGCCGCGAGGTCGCAGGCGAAATGTTCGTCAAACAGGTCTTCGCTGAGCAGCGTGTTGCCAATTCGAATCATCCCGGCGAAGGTAGCGCGAAACGTACCTTTGGGCCATGGGAAGGTGGGCAACTGCACAGGATCGGATGAGGCGTCTCAACGGGCTCACGCCTCGTCGAACCGCCAACCTCATGCGCCTCAAGTGGAGCTACCTCAGGGCCCAGCGCACCGGCCAACCCGCCATGCCTGCCGGCGCCATGCCCACCTCCGTCTCCATCGAGCCAACGACGTCCTGCAACTTGCGCTGCCCAGAATGCCCCAGCGGCCTTCGGGCCTTCACCCGTCCGACGGGCATGCTTGACGCGTCGGCGGCCGCGTCGTGGATCGACGAACTCGCGCCGTGGCTCACCTACGTCAACCTCTACTTCCAGGGCGAGCCCCTCCTCCACCCCGAGCTCGAAACGGTCATCGCGCGCTGCGCTCACCACAACCTCTACAGCTCCACGTCCACCAACGCGCACCACCTCACCGAGGCGCGCTGCACGTCGCTGATCGACGCAGGCCTCAGCCGTTTGATTGTCTCCATCGACGGGCTCACGCAAGAAACGTATTCCTCCTACCGCGTGGGCGGGCGGCTCGACAAGGTGATGGAGGGAACGCGCACCCTCGTCGAGGCCAAACGCCAACTTGGTCGCGGCCCCCACCTCGTTTGGCAATTCCTCGTCGTGGGGCCCAACGAACACGAACTCCCCGACCTGCTTCGCACCGCCCGTCAGTGCGGCGTCGACGAGGTTGAAATCAAAACCGCCCAACTCGACGACCCCCGGGACGGCCACCCCCTCCTCACGAAAGCGCCCCAGCACCGGCGCTACGACCGCGACCCCGTCACCGGGAACTGGACCTTGCGCAACGAGCTCGAAGACGCGTGCTGGCGCATGTGGCAAGGCACCGTCTTGACCTGGGACGGCCGTGTGGTGCCGTGCTGTTTCGACAAAGACGCACACCACGTGCTCGGCAAACTGAGCGACCAATCCATGCGTGAGGTTTGGCACGGGGAGGCCTACCGAAACTTCCGCAGCGCGCTCTTCGCCGACCGCGCGGGCATCCCCATGTGCACCAACTGCAGCGAAGGGTCCCACGTCTACGCCTGAGCACAGGACGTGCTGTACCTTGGGGTCATGGCCCTCTCCCCCGAAGATTCTCGGCGCACTTCAGCCGCGCAATGGCTGACTGCGCGACGTATGTGGATGGCCGTGACCGCAGCGGTCCTGGCCTCGGTGGCTGTCGTTTTGTGGTCCGTGGTGGAAGGGGCATCCTGGCGCGCGTTGACCTCGGTGGAGGTGGCCTGGACGTGGGTGTGGGGAGCGCTCTTGTTGGTCTTCATCCGCGATGTGGGGTACGTGGTTCGCTTGAAGGTGCTCGCGCGGGGCGAACTGGGCCTCAAACGGGCCACGTCCAGCATCCTGCTTTGGGAATTGGCGTCCGCGCTGACGCCCTCTGTGGTGGGCGGAAGCGCCGTGGCGGCGTTCATCCTGCATCGAAACGGGCTTTCGTGGGGGCGGAGTTTGGCGACGGTGATGTCGACGGCGCTGTTGGACGAACTGTACTTCTTGGTGGCCGTTCCCTTGGTGGCGTTGGCGGTCGGTTGGGCGGCCTTTTTGCCCGAGGGAGCGTCCTGGATCGAAGGTTCCGTCACCACCATTTTTGTGGGTGGCTATGCCTTCATGGCAGTGCTTGCCGCCTTTCTAAGCACGGCCTTGTTTGGGGCGCCCAAGCGCATACGGACCGGATTGGAATCCCTCGCGACGCAACGGCCCTTCTCGCGGTGGAGCGATCCGTTGCGGCAATTGGCCCTCGATTTGCACAACGCGTCGCTGGACTTGCGCACCATGTCGTGGCGAGCCTGGGGCCAGGCCGCGGCCGCCACAGCCGTGAGCTGGACCGCTCGTTTCCTGACCCTCAACGCCCTTTTGATGGCGTTCCTCGTGCCCATGATGCGCGACGGCGATTCCTTGAGCCAGTTCGGCATTTGGGCCCGGCAATTGTCGATGTGGACCGTCATGATGATCAGCCCCACGCCCGGATCTTCGGGCCTGGCCGAACTCGCCCTGCCGACGTTCATGTCGGACGTCCTGCCCCTCGCCTTGACCGCGACGGTGTGGGCGGCCGTGGTTTTGGTGTGGCGGTACGTGACGTACCACATCTACTTGCTGGTGGGGGGGGCGCTGATGCCGTTTTGGCTTGCACAAACATCCTCCCCAAACTGAGCCGTCCTCCCGTAACTTTCGAATCCCATGAGCGACAAGCTGAACTCTCCCGGCCGCGGCACCTTGGCGGTGCACGCAGGCGTTGAACCGGACCCCACCACCGGGGCCATCATGACCCCCGTGTACCTGACCTCGACTTACGTCCAAGACGGCGTGGGCAACCACAAAGGGTACGAGTACTCGCGGACCCACAACCCCACCCGTTCCGCCCTCGAGGCCGCCTTCGCGGCCCTCGAACACGGCAACCACGGGTTGGCCTTTGCTTCGGGCTTGGCGGCCATGGACACGGTGTTGAAAACGCTCCAACCCGGAGACGAAGTCATCAGCACCAACGACCTCTACGGCGGCAGCTACCGCCTGTTCACCACCGTATTTGCGCACTACGGCATCACCTTCCATTTCGTGGATTTGAGCGACCTCGACGCGTTGAAGGCGGCGTTGAACGAGGACACGCGGTTGGTTTGGGTGGAGACGCCGACCAACCCCATGATGCAAATCACGGACATCGCGGCGGTGGCCGAAGCCGCAAAAGGAACGGAGGCGCGCGTGGTCGTGGACAACACCTTCGCCTCGCCCATGCTCCAAAACCCGCTTGACCTCGGGGCCGACATGGTGATGCACAGCGTGACCAAGTACCTCGGAGGCCACTCCGACGTGGTGATGGGGTGCCTCGTGACGTCGGATGAAGCGTGGGCCGAACAGCTCCGCACCCTTCAAAACTCGTGCGGGGCAGTGCCCGGCCCCATGGATTGCTTCCTCGTGTTGCGCGGCTTGAAGACCCTCCACCTGCGCATGCAACGCCACTGCGAAAACGGCGCTCAAGTGGCCAAGCACCTCGTTGGCCACCCGGCTGTCGCCAAGGTTCACTGGCCCGGCTTTGCCGAGCACCCCGGCCACGACGTCGCAGCTCGTCAGATGCATGACTTCGGCGGCATGGTGGCGTTCACCCTCGCGGACAACAACCTTGAGACGGCCAAGACCGTCGTCGCAGGCACCAAGCTCTTCACCCTCGCCGAATCGCTCGGAGGCGTCGAAAGCTTGATCGGGCACCCCGCAACCATGACGCACGCGAGCATTCCCAAAGAAGTTCGCGAAAAAACCGGCGTCACGGACGGGCTCATCCGATTGAGTGTGGGGATTGAAGACGTGGCGGACTTGATTGCAGATCTGGACCAGGCCTTGGCCAAAGCAACGGCGGCTCATGGGTAAGATGGCGGTCGTAGGTGCGGGTCTCGTCGGAAGCCTTTGGGCGCGCATGCTCGGCAACCGCGGCCACGACGTGGTCGTCTACGAGCGCCGGCCCGACCCGCGCAAAGGACCCCTTCACGGAGGCCGAAGCATCAACCTCGCCCTGAGTGACCGAGGTTGGAAAGCGCTCGAAATCGCGGGCGTCGCCGACCGCGTTCGGGAGATTGCCCTGCCCATTCGTGGCCGGCGCATGCACGCGGTCGACGGCACGCGCTCCTTCCAACCGTACGGGCTTGAGGGACAGTGCATCTATTCCGTGTCACGGGCAGGCCTGAACCGCATCCTCGTGGAGGCCGCCGAGTCGCTGCCCAACGTTCGGTTTGAGTTTGGGCACCGGTGCGAGGGCTACACCGCCGGCGCGGACGGCGCCACCCTGCACCTCGAGACGGAGGGCCAAGCCCTGGACGTGACGGTCGACCGCATTTTCGGGACGGACGGCGCCTTCAGCGCGGTCCGGGGCCGCATGATGCGGAACGACCGCTTCGATTTCGAGCAACGGTACTTGCCCCACGGATACAAAGAGGTCCCGATGCTTCCCGGCGCCCACGGCGCGTTCCAAATGGAAGAAGACGGGCTGCACATTTGGCCGCGCGGCACCTTCATGCTCATGGCGCTGCCCAACCCGGACCGCACGTTCACGTGCACGTTGTTTGGGCCATTCGAGGGGCCGCATGGCCTGAACCACCTCAACGACGACGCGGCCGTAATGGAATTCTTCAACACGCATTTCCCGGACGTCGTCCCGCTCCTTCCCAACCTTCTCCAGGACTGGAATGCACACCCAGTCTCGTCCCTGGTCATGACGAAGTGCGATCCGTGGAACGACGGAGAACGCGTGGCCTTGATGGGCGACGCCGCCCACGCCATCGTGCCGTTTTACGGGCAGGGAATGAACAGCGGCATGGAGGACTGCACGGTTCTGGATGGGTTGCTCGATTCCGGTGCCAAGTGGGACGAGGTGATGGCGGAATACACGCGGCTTCGGAAACCCGCGGGAGACGCCATTTTGGATTTGGCCTTGCAGAACTACATCGAGATGCGAGACCTTACGGGCGATCCCCAGTTTCTACAACAAAAGAAGCTCGAGGCGCGTTTGCAACGAAAGCACCCTGACCGCTGGCTTCCCCTGTACTCGCAAGTGACGTTCAGCCACACCCCCTACCACGAAGCCCTGGCACGTGGACGGCAACAGCAGAGGGCCATGGAAACGGTCATGAGGGCACCGGAACAATGGAATCACTTCGAAGACGACACTTGGATGGACGCGGTACTCGAGGAACTCGAATCCCTTCAAGAAGCCGACGCGTGACGCGATTTTCTCACGCCTTGCTCACTTGGGCTTTGGTGGCCTCGTGCCTTGTCGCAAGGGGACAAGGCGTGTGGGACAACCCTTTTGAATCCACGCTCCGAACACACGAACGCAAGGCGTGGACCTTTTCTGCGGGGACGAGCCAGCTGATGGGGGTGCCTTCCTCGTTTCAAAGCTCGTGGATCCAAACCCACCTTGTGGGGGACAGCACGGTTCTGGACACCATGCACAACGGCCTTTGGCGGGCCCAACCTCAAGTCGGTTGGCGCGTGGGGTTTGGCCAGTTGTGGCTGCTTGAGGATGCGTTGTGGTCCGACCGCATTTCAGCCTCCCTTCACGTGAGTCAATCTCGAACGCGCGAGTCGTTTGTAGGCGAACTCAAGGGGTCTGGCGCCGACACGTCGGTCGCGTTCGTGGAGGACCTGGTCACCACGGAGGCGTCGGCGACCACCGTCGGACTCGACCTTCAAAGCATGCGCGCCTTGGCCACGGGACCCGACGGCTTCGTCGAATGGCGAACAGGTCTCCGAGCGGCCTACCACCTGACCCAAAACGCCTCCTCCGGTTCTGACGTGTTCTTCCAACCTGCTCAACTCCCGGATTGGCACGTCGCATTGACCGTAGGTCTGGGCGCAGGCCTGAAGGTCTACCGAGGCCGTATGGTGCGACTGACCGTGGACATGGACTTGCTCCAGCTGGCCAAATCCCGAACCGACACCCTGGTTCGTGTCTTGGACGCCGACGCACGTGGCCTGGACTGGCAGCAACTCGGCTACCGGCCTTGGCGCGTAACGCTCCACCGCGACATGTACCGAAGAAAGGCCGAGCCGGGTTGTGCCGCACCTACGAGAAGCACCGCCTCCAAAACGCTCTTCAACCGCAAAATGGCGGGGGCCGGAAAAGCCAAACAAAAGGGCTGGAAAGAAGCGATGGAGCGCCTCGAAGAGTGACTTTAGGCGTCCTCGCAGAGTTCCACCAACACCTTGGCGGTGTCCGAGGGATGCAGAAACGCAATTCGCTTGCCGTCCGCACCCGGTTTGGGACCTGAAATCACGCGGTATCCCTCGCCTTCGAGCCGGGTGATTTCATCGGCTAGGTCGTCGACGAGAAACGCAACGTGATGCAAGCCTGGACCCCGCTTGGCCACGTGACGGGCGATGGGACCGTCCTCCGTGGTCGATTCCAACAATTCCACTTTGGAATCGCCGGTTTGGAAGAACGACGTCAACACCCCTTCGTCCGCCACCTCCTCGCGCTTGTACGGGGCCACGCCCAGCACGTCCGTGAAAATGCGTTCCGCTTCGGCCAAGTCCGCCACCGCTATGCCCAGGTGTTCCAATCGCTTCATGGGACCAAAATAGGTCTCGCCTACCTTTGGCCGCATGAAGGAACTCCACGTTCTGCCCTTGGATTTGAGCGGAAAGCACGCCTTGGTGTGCGGCGCCTCCCAAGGCATTGGCCTGGCAGCGGCTCAGCAGCTCGCCGGCCTTGGGGCCCGCGTCACCCTGATGGCGCGCAACGCGGATCGTTTGCAGCAGGCCTTGGCCACCCTTCCCGGGGAGGGACACGGCGCGGCGGTTGCAGACTTCCAACACCCGGACCAAGTAAAACGCGCCGTGGAAGCGGTGGTGGAAGCCAACGACGTGCACATCTTGGTCAACAACAGCGGCGGACCGGCAGGCGGCCCCATCACCGAGGCCGCCGAGGAGGCTTTTCTGGCCACGTTCAAGCAGCACTTGATCAACAACCAAATCCTCGCCCAAGCCGTTTTGCCCGGAATGAAGCGGGCGCAATGGGGACGGATTGTGAATGTCATCAGCACGTCGGTGAAGGCCCCGCTGGTGGGTTTGGGCGTGTCCAATACGGTGAGAGGCGCCGTCGCCAACTGGGCCAAAACCTGGGCCAACGAAGTCGCCTCCGAAGGCATCACGGTCAACAACGTTCTTCCAGGCGCAACGCTCACAGCCCGGCTCACCACGCTGGCTGCAGCCAAAGCCGAAGCAACGGGTTCCACCCCCGAGGACGTCCTCGCCGGCATGGCCGCCAAGGTGCCGGCGGGCCGCGTGGGACGACCGGAAGAGGTCGGCCACGCCATCGCCTTCCTTTGTTCACCGGCCGCTGGGTATATCTCCGGCATCAATTTGCCAGTCGACGGGGGCCGAACCCCCTCCCTCTAACGTACATTCGTCCCTCGAACGTCAATACATACGTCGATGAATTCAGATCACAGCGCCGCCATTCAGGCGTTTATGGACCGAGTTGCCGCGAGCAACCCCAACGAACCCGAATTTTTGCAAGCAGTGGAGGAAGTGGCGGAGGCCATCGTTCCCTTCATGGAAGCCAACCCCCGGTACAAGGATGCCAAAGTGCTCGAACGGATTGTCGAGCCCGAGCGCGTCATCATGTTCCGCGTCCCCTGGACGGACGACGCAGGCAAAGTGCAAGTGAACCGCGGCTACCGCATTGAATTCAACAGCGCCATCGGCCCGTACAAAGGCGGCTTGCGATTCCACCCCACCGTGAACCTCAGCATCCTGAAGTTCCTGGGCTTCGAACAGATTTTCAAAAACTCCTTGACCACCCTCCCCATGGGCGGTGGCAAGGGCGGGTCGGATTTTGACCCCAAAGGAAAAAGCGACAACGAAGTGATGCGCTTCTGCCAAAGCTTCATGACCGAGCTCTCCCGCCACATCGGTGCCAACACCGACGTGCCCGCAGGCGACATCGGCGTGGGGGGGCGTGAGATTGGTTACATGTTTGGCCAGTACAAGCGCATCCGCAACGAATTCACCGGCGTGTTGACCGGCAAGGGCCTCAACTGGGGCGGGTCGCTCATCCGTCCGGAAGCCACGGGCTACGGCTGCGTGTACTTCGCCGAAGAAATGCTCAACCACAAGGGAGACAGCATGAAGGGCAAGACTGTGGCCATCTCTGGTTCAGGAAACGTGGCCCAGTTCGCTGCAGAAAAGTGCATCCAGCTGGGTGCCAAAGTGGTAACCATGTCTGACTCACAGGGAACCATCTACGATCCCGAAGGCATCACTTCTGAGAAGTTGGCCTACATCATGAACCTCAAAAACGTGGTGCGTGGTCGGATCAAGGAGTACGCTTCGGCGCACAGCTCAGCTGAGTTCCTCGAAGGCCAACGCCCTTGGGGTGTAAGTGTGGACGTGGCGCTTCCCTGCGCGACGCAGAACGAGCTCAACGGCGACGAAGCCGGGGCGTTGTTGGCCAACGGTTGCGTTTGCGTGGCCGAAGGTGCCAACATGCCTAGCACACCAGAAGCCATCGAAGCATTCCACAACGCCGGCATTTTGTTTGCGCCTGGCAAGGCGTCCAACGCAGGAGGAGTGGCCACGTCCGGATTGGAGATGTCTCAAAACTCACTCCGATACAACTGGACGCGTGAGGAAGTCGACGCCAAACTCCACGGCATCATGAAAAACATTCATGCTCAGTGCGTGGAATACGGCACCAACCCCGACGGCACGGTCGACTACGTGCGCGGCGCGAACATTGCCGGCTTTGTCAAGGTCGCAGATTCGATGCTTGACCAAGGTGTGGTGTAACTTCGCTGCATGATTACAGGATTCTTGCACATGCACAGCGCCTTGCGCTGGGTGGCCTTGGTGTTGCTGGTGTTGGTTGTGGTGAAGTCCGTTCAGGGCTCCCGCGGAAACACGCCATTCACAGAAGGCCAGCGCAAATTGGGGTTGTTCACGATGATTGCCTTGCACCTTCAGTTGGTGTTGGGGCTGATGCTCTACATGACGCGCGGTTGGATCGGCATGTTGGGCCAGGAAGGGACCATGTCCAATTCGTACACCCGCTTCTTCGCCTTGGAGCACGCCACGTTGATGGTTGTGGCCATCGTGCTAGGCACGCTGGGGTACAGCTTGAGCAAGCGCGCTGCCGATGACGCGGCCAAGCACAAGAAGCAGGCGACGTTTTTTGGGCTGTGTCTGCTGCTGATTTTGTTGGGCATTCCTTGGCCCTTCCGCCCCGGATTCGAGCAAGTCGGTTGGTTCTGAGCATGCGCCGGTCGACTTGGGTCGTTCTCGCGTGCGCAATCGTACTGACGTGGGCGCAATGTGCCTCGTCGGAGGGAGAACGAGTGAACGTTCCCAAGGCGGACATGGGTGCAGCTGGAATTGATTTGGCCGACGCATCCCGTCACTACATCATGAAGTGCGCCATGTGCCACGGCGACAACGGCGAGCCGGTTCTTGTGACTGCCCCGGACTTGCGAACCAGCACGATGACGGTGGAGGAGCGCGTGGCCATCATCGCCTACGGCAAAGGCACCATGCCTCCGCACCGCGACATGCTGGACATGCCCACCATCCGCGGCATCGCCGTGCACATCGGGACATTCAGGAACTGAAGCATGGGCAGCAAAAGAAAACCGGTTTCTACGGCCAAACCCGCGGAGACGTGTGTCCTGATCGGGTTGGCCACGAGGCACCAGCGTCGGGAACAACTTGACGAATACCTCGAAGAACTCGCCTTTTTGGCGGAGACCGCCAAGGCGGAAACGTGCCGTGTCTTCGTGCAGAGTTTGGACAAACCCGACGTGCGCACGTTTGTGGGCTCGGGGAAGCTGCAGGAAATCAAGGAGTACGTGGAAGAGGAAGACATCGACATGATCGTCTTCGACGACGAGCTCAGTCCGATTCAGCTTCGCAACATCGAAAAGGAAATTCCGGAGCGGAAGGTGTTGGATCGGACGAATTTGATTTTGGACATTTTCGCACAACGCGCGGCCACGGCCCACGCCAAAACCCAAGTGGAACTGGCGCAATACCAATACCTGCTTCCTCGACTCACCAACATGTGGACCCACCTGCAAAAGCAAAAAGGGGGCATTGGCATGAAGGGGCCCGGGGAGAAAGAAATCGAGACGGACCGACGGGTGATCCGCGACCGAATTGCTCTGCTTCGGAAGCAACTTCAGGGCATTGACAAGCAGATGGCGACGCAGCGAAAGAACCGTGGGGAGATGATTCGCGTGGCGTTTGTGGGCTACACCAACGTCGGCAAGAGCACCCTGATGACCCTCATGTCAAAGAGTGACGTGTTTGCGGAAAACAAGCTCTTCGCCACTCTGGACACCACCGTCCGTAAAGTGGTCATCGACAACTTGCCTTTCTTGCTAAGCGACACGGTGGGATTCATCCGCAAACTTCCCACGCAGCTGATTGAGAGCTTCAAAAGCACGTTGGACGAAACGCGCGAAAGCGATTTCCTGATTCACGTGATTGACGTCAGCCACCCCCAGTTCGAAGATCACATGGCGGTGGTGGAGCGCACGCTCACCGAAATCGGAAGCGACAGCAAGCCGACGATGGTCCTGTTCAACAAAGTCGACTTGCTGCGCGACCCCGAAGGCGAGCGCTCCCCCGAGGACCTCGAGCGCGGCATTCGGGAGCGTTACGAAGCGTTGGGCCACGACGTGATGTTCGTGTCGGCGAAGACCAAGGTGGGCTACGAGGCGTTCCGCCGCGCGCTCTACGACCGCGTGAAAGACCTGCACGTCAAGCGGTACCCGTACAACCAATTTTTGTACTGACCGGCGGGTGTCTCCCCGCCCTTGCTACCTTCGAACCATGGCAACCATCCGACAAGAACGCGTGGCTGAACTTCTGAAAAGGGAGTTGAGCATCCTGTTTCAACGCGAATCGAGCACGTGGTTTGGCGGACTCTTCATCACGGTGACGCAAGTGCGCATCGGACCGGATTTGGGGTTGGCCAAGGTCTACCTCAGCTTCATGGCTGTGAAAGACAAAGAAGCGGCACTCAAAACGGTCGAGGCCGAAGGCTGGCGCGTCAGAAAAGCGCTTGGAGGAAAGGTCGGAAAACAACTTCGACGTGTGCCCGAGCTGAACTTCTACCTCGACGACAGCCTGGACTTTGTGGACGAAGTTCAACGTGCCCTGAACACGTAAGCGCCCATGCGGCTGCCTGTTCGACTCGCCTCGCGTTACCTCGTCAAACGACGGTCGGGCACCCTGGTGCACCTCATCTCAGGCATCTCAGTCACGGTGATTGCCGCCGTGGCCGCGGCCATGGTGTGCGTCTTGTCCGCCTTCAACGGCATCGAGGACTTGGTCAAGGATTTGTTTGGGACCCTGGACGCGGATGTGGCGGTGGTTCCGCGTTCCGGTGCCGTGCTTCCCGAATCGTGGGGATCGTTGTTGGACGACGTCCCGGGGGTCGCCTCTTGGGCTCCCGTGCTGGAAGACGAAGCCGTCGTTCGTGCGGACGAAGCGGTACGCGTCGCCTCGCTCTTGGGCGTGGACGATTCGTACAACGCGGTGTCCCAAATCGAAGGGGCCGTGTTCGAAGGAGCGTATGTCCTGGGGGACAGCAGCCGCGACGTGAGGTGCGCCTGCTTGGGGCTCGGCGTTCGCTCCGAGCTTTCCTTGCGGAGCGACGACGTCGAGCCTCCTTTGTTTTCCGTCAGCGCGCCGATTCGAGGGAAGAAATTGGCGCGGCACCGCGAGCGTGCCTTTCGCACCCTCGCCCTGCACGCGTGTGGAACGTTCACGATCAACGCGGACCTGGACACGCGCTACCTCTTGGTGCCGCTTCGCACCGCGCAAGAACTCCTGGACCGCGAAGGGGAAGTCTCCCGTTTCGAAGTGAAAGCGAAGGACGGGTGGAGTCAAGAGGACCTCGCGAAGGAGTTGGAAACGGTCATGGGGAAAGCTCTTGGAGACCAGGGGGCGCTTCTTTCCACCTTGACGCGCGACGAAAAGCACAAATTCATCACCCAAACCAACCAAGCCGAAAAATGGGCCACGTTCGCCATCTTGAGTTTCATTCTGGTGGTGGCCGCCTTCAACATCATGGCCTCGTTGACGATGTTGTTGCTTGACAAAAAACACGACCTCGAGGTCCTCAGGGCCATGGGCATGCCGTTGCACATGATGGAGCAGGCCTTTGGACTTCAGGGCTTGGTCATCAACGTGGTGGGTGGCCTTGTCGGCATCGCTGTGGGCACGGCGTTGGTTCTTGGACAGGCCCAATTCGGCTGGCTCGAACTGCAAGGATCCGTGGTTCCGGCATATCCGGTGCGGCTGGATGCAGGCGACGTGCTTGGCACCTTAGCCATGGTGGTGGTGGTGGGCGGCCTTGGTTCGTCCGCCATGGTGCGCCACCTGATTCGCAGGCAAGCCGCGACGTGACTTAGGCGAAGACGTGGTCGCCAAAGACTTCGGAAATCTCCGTGAGTTTGGCTTCGAGCGCTTCCGGTTGGTCCAACGTCACGAGTGCCAGCCGGTGCTCCTTGAAATGAGGCAAGCCCCGGAAGTAATTGGCGTAATGACGGCGCATTTCCACCACGCCGAGGCGCTCCCCTTTCCACTCGATGCTCTTGCGCAAGTGCGTTCGGACTGCCTTCACGCGTTCCTCCATGTCGGGAGGTGGGCCGGGGTCGCCGGTGGCGAGGTAGTTCTTGACCTCGCGGAAAAACCACGGCGCCCCAATGGCCGCTCGTCCAACCATGATGCCGTCCACGCCGTACGTGTTCTTGTAACGAAGTGCCTTTTCCGGGCTGTCGATGTCCCCGTTGCCAAACACCGGAATCGTCATGCGCGGATTTTCTTTCACGGCTGCGATCAACGACCAATCGGCCTCGCCCTTGTACATCTGAGCGCGCGTGCGTCCGTGAATGCTGATGGCCTGAATGCCCACGTCCTGAAGTCGCTCTGCAACCTCCACAATGTGCTTGCTGCCGTCGTCCCAACCGAGGCGCGTTTTGACGGTGACGGGCAACGAGCACGTGTCGACAATCTCCTTGGTCATCGAGACCATCTTGGGGATGTCTTGCAGGATGCCCGCACCGGCACCCCGACACGCCACCTTCTTGACGGGGCAGCCGTAGTTGATGTCCACCAAGTCGGGACCGGCTTGCTCCGAAATCTCCGCGGCTTCCCGCATCGATTCAATCTCCGACCCAAAAATCTGGATGCCGATCGGCCGTTCGTAGTCGAAGATGTCGAGTTTGGCCACGCTTTTCGCCGCGTCTCGGATCAACCCCTCGGAGGAGATGAACTCCGTGTACATCATGTCCGCCCCGTATTCCTTGCACAACGCACGGAACGGCGGATCGCTCACGTCCTCCATGGGGGCGAGAAGCAGGGGAAAGTCCCCCAAGTCGATGTCAGCAATGCGGGCCACGTTCGCCAAAGTTTCCGCAAATTTACGTCGCGGCCCGACGCCACCCTCAATTCACGACCTCATGAGCTTCATTCGACGCGCCTTCCAGACCATGCATCCCGCCGCCCAAGTGGTGCTGCTCAGTTGCATCGTGCTCACCTTCATGGCGCTTGCCGCGGGCGTCGGCGTGGTGTGGGTGTCGGGCGGAGATGCTTCGCTGATGCAAGAGGTGCTCGCGGCAGGCCAAACAGGGTCTCTGGACCGCTCAGCCGTCCTGGCCATGAACAACGCCAACCAGCTGCTGGCCTTCTTGGGCGCCTCGGTCGCATTCGCGGGCTTGGTTGGAAGCCGGTTTTTAGGGCAGTTTTTCTTGGGGGTCCCTTCGCTGGGAATGGCGTTGCTCGCCGTCCTCGTTTCCCTGGGGATGAGTCCGCTGCTCGACTTGACGTACCGGTTGAACGAGTGGGCGCTTGTTCCCGGTTCAGATTTTCACACGTGGGCAGGTTCGCTGGAAAACCAAGCCAAGGTGATGACGCAGTCCCTGTTGTCGTTCGAGACCACGTCGGACGTCTGGCCGGTTATGCTTTCCGTGGCGTTGTTGCCGGCAGTGTGCGAAGAATTCCTCTTTCGGGGAACCCTTCAGCCGCTGTTGGTTCGTGCCACGGGAAACCTGCACTTCGGAATTTGGGTTTCTGCCGCCTTGTTCAGCGCGATTCACCTGCAATTCTTCGGGTTCGTGCCACGAATGCTCTTGGGGGCGGCATTTGGCTATTTGGTGGCGTACAGCGGAAGCCTCTGGCCCGCCGTGTTGGGTCACTTCGTCAACAACGCAGGCGTGGTCGTGGCGGCGTGGTGGATGGGATCCGAGTGGCTCAACGAAGGACTGGAGCCTCAACCCCTCGCTTCTTGGGAGCTGGGCGACTGGGTGCACGCGGTCGTTGCGTTGTCGGTCTTGGGTTGGGCCTTGGGCAGAATGTTCGCCCGAGGAAACACGGCGAATTACCTGGCTGAACTCAGCCCTGCGGCCACGCCGAGCGAACAAACCCCTCGGCAATCGTAAGGTCTTCCGGCGTGGTCACCTTGATGTTCCAAGGATCGCCCTCGCACAAGTGAACCGCGTGTCCCGCGTGCTCAAACACGCTGGCGTCGTCGGTGAATTCCGGGCGGTAAGGGGTGTCGAAAGCGCCCTTCAACGTGGCCAAATCGAAGCACTGCGGCGTTTGAACAGCGCGCAAAGCAGCCCGGTCTTCCGCGCAGCTCGAAGCGCCGTCCGTCGCGACCCGCCGGATGCTGTCCTTGACGGGCACCACGGGCACTGCGCTCCCCTTTTCCCCCGCCAAAGCGAAGCACCTCTGGATGGTCTCCACCGAAGGAAAAGGCCGAACCGCGTCGTGGATGCCCACCACACCCGAATCGGGAAGGGTGGCCAATCCGGCCATCACCGAATGAAAACGCTCTGCCCCCCCGGGCACCACGTGTTGGGCCCCGGCGGATCCGTGCACCTCCTCTAGGGCACGAAACTCGTCAAACAGGCTGTCGTGCAGGACCAACGTGACCTCCGCCTCAGGAAGGGCTTCTTTGAAACGACGAAGGGTCCACCACATCAGCGGCAGACCCTCGACGATCAAAAATTGCTTGGCCGTCGAACGGCGCATCCGGGTGCCTGTGCCCCCGGCCACCATGACGACGTACTGCTTCATGACTTGGGTGTCTCGGCTTAGCCGTTGAAGCGTGCGGCCACCGCGTTCCAATCAATCACGTTGAAGAACGCGTTGATGTAATCGGGGCGGCGGTTTTGGTAGTTCAAGTAGTAGGCGTGCTCCCACACGTCCAAGCCCAAAATTGGGTGACCTCCGCATCCCACTCCGGGCATCAAAGGGTTGTCTTGGTTGGCGCTGCTGCACACTTCCAACTTGCCGTCGCGCACGCACAGCCACGCCCAGCCTGAACCAAAGCGGGTTGCAGCCGCCTTGCTGAATTCGTCTTTGAAGTTTTCGAAGCTGCCGAAGTCGCGGTCGATGGCCTCGCCCAAGGCGCCGCTTGGTTGGCCCCCTCCGTTCGGAGACATGCTGTTCCAAAAGAGCGTGTGGTTCCAAAAACCGCCGCCGTTGTTGCGCACTGCGCCGTTGTCGCTGTGGTCACGAAGCAACGCTTCGATGTCCTTTCCTTCCATCTCCGTGCCTGCAACCGCGTTGTTCAGGTTGTTGGTGTACCCTGCGTGGTGCTTGCCGTGGTGGATTTCCATGGTGCGTGCGTCCACGTGGGGTTCAAGGGCGTCGTACGCGTAGGGAAGTTGGGGAAGTTCAAAAGCCATGTTCGTTGGGTTTGGAGTTTGTTTCGTTGCTTGTCAAGCCCAAAGATACAGCGCCTTCCACGTGCACAAAGGGCGATTCGATCACCAGGGCATGAACCGCTCGGGCCACCCCCTCGTCTCCTTCGTTCAGCACCTCGTACGACGCCGATTCTCCCCACAAGGTCCGGACCACTTGGGCCAAGAACCGGTGCTTCAGCTTCGCCTCTTCCTCGCTCGTTGGCGCTCGGTAGGGCCAACCCTGCTTCGCGGCCTCGGCCTGGACGGCTTCTACCACACCGTTGCCCCACGCCGGGAGCGCTTCGATGTCGCGGGGACGGGTGCACGTCGCCAACTCGTCTCGCTGGCCGTCCATCCACTCGAACACGGCGTCGCGAAGCACGCCCGTCCAAATCCACTCGCTGACCCACGCGCTCGTGGCCGCGCTGTCCCAGGGAACGAAGACGTCGGGCGCGATGCCGCCTCCGCCGAAGACCTCACGGCCGAGGGGGGTGACGTACCGAAGGGAATCCACCAGCGGCATGCTGTCGGCGTGGTACAGTTCTCCGGAGGCCATCCGGACGTCGAAGTCGTCTTCGTAATCGCCGTACGGTTTTTGGATCGCGCGGCCGGTCGGGGTGTAGAATCGCGCGACCGTCAACCGAAGCGCACCCGAACCCGGCACGGGAAACTCTTCCTGCACCAACCCCTTGCCAAACGTCCGGCGCCCCACCACCAGGCCGCGGTCGTTGTCTTGCATGGCGCCGGCGAAGATTTCACTCGCGGAGGCCGACCCCTCGTCCACAAGCACAGCCACCGGCCAATCGGCGTATCGGCCTCGTCGCCGCGTGGAATAGGTCCTGCGAGGCGACGCTTTGCCTTCGGTGTAAACAATGGGGTCGCCTTCGTCTAAAAAGAGCTCGACCATGTCCACCACCGCGTTCAAGTACCCGCCGCCGTTGCCTCGCAAATCCACCACCACCGAACGCGCACCCTGTTCCTCGAGGAACCGCATCGCCTGCTCGAATTCGTCCGCGGTGCTCGCAGCAAAGCGAATGGCTTTCACGTACCCGACGGAGTCTTCCATCACAAAGGCGGCCACCACGCTTTGAATGGGAATGCGGTCCCGGGTCAACTGGACTTGGAACGGCCTGCCTCGGCGGGAAAGTCCCAAATGGACCTCCGTGCCGCGGGGGCCCTTGAGCAGTTCCATCACCCGGCTGTTGGTCAACCCCGGTCCCGAAATCGGCTCGCCCTCCACCTCCAAAATGCGGTCCCCAGCCAAGATTCCTGCTTCTTCGGAAGGTCCGCCGGGAATGGCTGCGACCACCATGAGCGTGTCTTCCTGGATCAGGAACTCCACCCCGATCCCCTCAAAATTTCCCTCCATGTTTTCCGACATGGCGTCAAGCTCTTCCCCAGTGAAGTACACCGTGTGGGGATCCAGCTCCTCGAGCATGGCCTCAATGGCCGCGTCGACCAGGCGGCTGCGGTCAAACGTATCGACGTACAAATCTTCAATGCGATGCAGCACGTTCAGCAACCGCGCCTGGTCGCCACCCGCATTCCATTGGCCGTGAAACTGCAAGGGAGCAAGGCTTTCGCCGCCCTGTTCCCACCCGCTGCAGCCCCGACCCATCCACAGGCCGAGCACCAACGCCAAGGCCAAGGCCAAAGGTTGTGCGTTCTTCATTCCGACAGAGGAACGATTTCGACCCCCGCTTGGTTCAAAAACGCCAAGCCACTCTCGTCCTTGTACGCCTCAGCGTAGACCACCCGAACGATTCCTGCTTGGTGAATGAGCTTGGCGCATTCGCGGCATGGAGACAACGTAATGTACAGGGTCGCACCGTTGGCGCTGTTGTTGCTCTTGGCCATCTTCGTGATGGCGTTGGCTTCGGCGTGAAGGACGTACCAATGGGTCGAACCGTCCTCGGCCTCGCAGACGTTGGGAAACCCGCTCGGGGTGCCGTTGTAGCCGTCGGCGATGATCATTTGGTCTTTCACAATCAAGGCCCCTACCTGCTTGCGTTGGCAGTGTGACAGCTTGGCCCACTCCTTGGCCATCCGCATGTAGGCAGCGTCGTAGCGCTTTTGCTTGTCGTCCTGATTGGCGTGCATCGAGCCCAAAGGTACACCCGGAACGCAGGGCCTCGCCCCTTCCCATCGTAGCTTGCAGCATGCGCATTTACACCCGCACAGGAGACGACGGAAGCACGGGCCTTTTTGGCGGTGCTCGAATTGGCAAAGACGACCTTCGAATCGAAGCGTACGGCACCCTCGACGAGCTCAACGCGTGGCTCGGGAAAGTGGCCACGCACGAGGCTGCATCCTCCCTCCGCACCCAGTTGCAGGCCATCCAAAGCGAAATTTTCACCCTCGGAAGCCACCTGGCCACCACCGACCCCCAGTGGAAGTCCAAGCTCCCAGCCCTCAACCCAACCGGTCCCGAAGGGCTCGAGTCGTGGATGGACGAACTTGAATCGCACCTTCCAGAATTGACCAGCTTCGTGCTTCCCGGGGGCCATCCCGCCGCTGCCGACGCGCACCTCGCCCGCACCGTATGCCGTCGCGCTGAACGTCGGTGCGTGGAATTGCACCGCGTTGAGCCGATGGAGTCGCTCGGTTTGGCCTACCTCAACCGCTTGTCAGACGCCCTCTTCATTTTAGGCCGCTGGCTCGCCCACACCACGGGAAGCGAAGAAATTCCGTGGACCCCTGCCAAAGGCTGATTTCCGGGACTTTTTGACTTCTGACGAGCAAATGACCGTCGGAAACTTGACTCGCATTGAGATTCGGTTATTTTTGCGCGCTGACAGCAAGATCTAGACCATGTATTGGACTCTCGAACTGGCCTCCTACTTGGAGGACGCCCCCTGGCCCGCCACCAAAGACGAGCTCATCGATTTCTCGATGCGCACGGGTGCCCCTTTGGAGGTGGTAGAAAACCTTCAGCAGTTGGAAGACGACGGCGAATCGTTCGAAACGATTGAGGACATTTGGCCTGATTACCCTTCGAAGGAAGACTTTTTCTTCAACGAAGACGAGTACTGACTTCGGGAGGCTGGCTCTCTGCGCGAAGCCTTAACCGGCCCATCTGGCGCGCTTTCCACGGCACTTTTGAGCAAAGTAAAGGCGGGACTTTCGCCCCGCCCCACTTGACATTGAACTCAAACGGGTTCCGAAGAATCCGTTTGTACCACACCAAAGGAGACCAATCCTTTGGCTAGGGCAATGTGAATCAAATGTTTTGAAAAACCAAACCGGCCGGATTCTTTTTCGAATCGACGGCGACCTAAGTCATTGATTGTGAGTTTGTTCGACTGGCCTTTCCGCGCCTCTTGCTCAGACCAAGACCCGGCGCCACGTGGCGCCCGCGCGCTGCTCCACCTGAACCGTTCGCCCTCCTGTCAATCGCTCGAGGTCTTCGCGGCTGCCGTGCCGAACGGTGAGCAGAACAAGGTCCCGAGTGCATTCCACCTGAAAGGCCCGACCCAAGCCGGAGGTGAGGGAGGTTCGTTTGGCCTCGTCGCGGTCGGCAAGAAGCCCAAAATGCGTTGCGCTCTGCTGCATCAACCTCACGTGAATGCCCGACTCGTCCAACGCGCCGAACACCGTCGTCAGGTGGTCCTCGGCAAGAAAACTGCCGTCCGCCGTGAAGACTTCGAGCCACATTTGGTCGTCGCGCCAGATGAACATGGGCACGTCGGGGATCAATCCCGGGAAGGCGTCAATGCACGTCGCGGGGCCGTCGGGGTCGACAAAGGACTTGACCCAAAGGGCCAGGCCGGCTTGCTGCAAAGGCTTGACGGTGCGTGGGTGGATGACGCTGGCCCCGTAGTAGCTCAGTTCAAGGGCCTCGCCGTGGTCCACACGCGGAACGGTGACCGCTTCGGGGTGGCGTTTGGGGTCGGCGTTCATCATGCCCGGCACGTCCTTCCAAATGGTCACCTCCTGCGCTCCAACGGCCACAGCAAGAAGCGCGGCGCTGTAGTCCGAGCCTTCTCGGCCCAAGGTGGAGGTGCTTCCGTCGCTGTGACGACCAATGAATCCTTGCGTCACCACCACTTGCCGGCCCGTCGGCTCGGACAACCGGCCCCGCAACGAGGCTCCAGCTTCATTCAACGTCCCTTCGTCCACACGAGCGGCGCGGTGGGGCCCGGCGGTTTGAAGGGTCTCGCGGACGTCCCACCACGTTGCAGGCAACCCGGCCTTGGACAGCCACCCCGCCACCAACGTCGTGCTGGCCAATTCGCCCGCCGCCACAAACGCGTCGTAGGCCGCGTTGTTGTCTCCAGAAGCCTCGGCCCGGATGGCTTCCTCCCAGCATGCAGCCATCCGAGCTTGGAGCGGACCGGCCACGTCCAATTCGACGGCCACGGCCACGTGCTTCGCAACGGTGGCGTCCCAAAGTTCCTTGCGTCGGGCGCCTTCCGCACGCCAAACGTCTTCCAATGCGTTGGTGGTTTTGCCCATGGCTGACACCACCACGACGGCCTTTTCGTCAGGCCCGAGCTGGTCGACGAGCAGCGACGCAACGCGGCGAATGGCTTCGGCATCTCGGACCGAAGCGCCGCCGAATTTGTGGGTGGAGCACCTCACGGTCGTGGTTGGCTTTCAAACGTTTCCAAATCCTGCCTCGTCCACCGGCCGTTCATCCAGCTGCCGTCCAGCGAGGCGCCGAGGCGCTCGTAGAATCCAATTGCGGGGGCATTCCAGTCCAGCACTTGCCATTCCAAGCGCTGCGCGTCACGCTCAAGCGCGTGTTGCGCCACGGCTTCGAACAACGCCCGACCCACCCCTTTGCCACGCCACGGCTCCGTCACCACCAAATCCTCGAGGTACCACGTCCGTCCCTTCCACGTGCTGTAGCGCAGGTGGTGCAGGGCCATGCCTACGATTTGGCCTTGCGGGCCTTCCGCCACCGTCACTTCAAAACACCCCTCACGAGCGTCTGCTGCCAGTTGTGACACGGTCAACGTGACCTCGGCAGGAGACTTTTCGTACGTCGCCAGTTCAACGATCAACGCATGAACGGCAGGCATGTCGGACGGCGAGCCCGCGCGGACCTGAAAGGGACGGTGAGACGAATCGGCACTCATGACTGTGCGAAGTTACCCAACCCGGAAGCGGATTTTCACCCCTAACTTTCCCACAAATCCCGCACATGGAAAACCTCCCCTTGGCTCCGTTGGACGTCGTCCTCTTGCTGTTGCTTCTGGTCGGCGCGTGGCGCGGATTCACCAAAGGACTGCTCCTCTCCGTCGCGTCGTTGGTGGGACTGGTGGGCGGGATTTGGGCTGCTTCACACTTCGCTCACCTCGTGGCCGAGGGCCTCTCGCCGCATGTTTCGTGGTCGGTCAATTCTGTGCACATGGCCTCGTTGGCGTTGACCTTTTTGTTGGTCGTGGTGGCGGTTCACCTGCTGGCCAAACTCCTCGAGAAGGTGTTGGATTTGGTGGCGCTGGGCTTCGCCAACAAGCTCGCCGGGGGGGTGTTTGGCGCCTTGAAAGTGGCCCTTGTTTTGTCGTTTGTGATGCTCCTTCTGAATCAGGTGGTGGGTCCGAGAGCCTGGTTGCCTGAAAGCGAGCCTTCAAGCGTGTTGGTGGGCCCCGTGGAGGCAATTGCCCCTGCAATCACCCCCGCTTTGCAGCGGCTCGAGTCGTTGGATGCGTTGGACGAGCGCGTTCAGGAAAAGGTCAGTGACCTTGAACGCCAAGCGCTTGAAAATGCGCTTCCACTCGGGACTGAAGACGCGCCATAACGTCTTCGTGGCTTCCCTGGCCGTCCCAGGCCTCAGTCACGCTGGCGTAGCATTTGATCTTCGGCTCGGTCCCACTTGGACGAACCGTCACGCGCGAACCGGCTTCCGTCACAAATTGAAGCACGTTGGACGCGGCCTGGCTGAGGCTTCGAAGCACCTCTCCTTGGGGCGAACGCGCCTCGCGTGATTGAAAATCAAGGATCTCTGCGACGCGTTCTCCCGCAAGTTCTTGAGGAGGTGCGTTTCGGAAACCGTGCATCATGGCGTCGATTTGGGCCTTGCCTTCGCGCCCCTCCTTCACCAAGGAAACCAACCCTTCCTTGTACGCTCCGTGGCGGCGGTGAATGGCGGCCAAACGGTCAAGCATGGTCTCCCCGTTTTGGTCCAATTCGTGCGCCAATTCGGCCAACAAACAGCAGCTTTGAACGGCATCCTTGTCGCGAACCTGATCCCCCACGAGGTACCCGTAACTCTCCTCGCCGCCGACGACGTACTGCAACTTGCCTTCCTCCTCGCGGATGGCCTGCGCAATGAACTTGAACCCCGTCAGCGTCTCGCGCACCTCCACGCCGTAATGCGCTGCCAAATCCACGAGCAGGTTGGTTGTGACGACGGTTTTGGCCACGAACGACGGACGCTCCAATTTGCCCGCTTCCTGCCACTTGGACAACACGTGGTCGGTCAAAAGTGCCGCCGTTTCGTTCCCGTTCAAAAGGCGGAAATCGCCTGTTCCGTCCGGCACCGCGAGTCCCACACGGTCCGAGTCGGGGTCGGTTCCCATCACAAGCGACGCACCAACCTGCTTGGCCAACTCCACGGCCTGAGCGAGCGCTGCACCTTCCTCTGGATTGGGGCTTTCCACCGTCGGGAACGCCCCGTCAGGGGTGGCCTGCGAGGGGACTTCATGCACGTTGCGGAATCCAAAGGCGGCAAGTGCCGGCGGAACCGCCACCGCGCCTGTTCCGTGAAGGCCGGTGAACACCACCGTCAAGTCCGAACCGTGCTCCACGAGGTGGGGCGAGAGTCGGAACGAGGCGAGCATGGCGCGGAATTTGTCGTCCCACGAAGCGTCGAGAACTTGGATGCCTTTCGCGCTGCGAGGCGCGACTGAATCTGGAGAAAGGGCGCGCACTTCCGCGACAAGTTGAACATCCTCAGGGGCTACGACCTGTCCGCCGTCTGAGCTGTAGACTTTGTAGCCGTTGTAAATAGGCGGGTTGTGACTTGCCGTCACCACGACCCCAGCCACCGCACCCAATTCACGCACCGTCCACGACAACTGTGGGGTGGGCCTCAGCTCTGGGTACACCCACGGCTCGAACCCGTTGGCTGCCAACACTTCCGCGGTGATCTGGGCGAATTCTTGGCTTCGATGCCGGCTGTCGCACGCGACGGCGACACGCCAAGGTTGACCCTCGGGCGCCGGACCGTGCACCTTGACCAAGTGGTTGGCCAACCCTTGGGTGGCGTTGGCAATCGTCGTGGCGTTGATCCGGTTGGTCCCCGGCCCCATTTTGCCTCGCAAACCTCCTGTTCCGAAGGAAAGCTCCGTGTAGAAGGCATCAATCAAAGCTTCGCGCGCAGAGGCATCGGTGTCACAACGATCCAGCCACGCCTGCACCGTGGCCCGGGTGGCGTCGTCGTGGGGAGGCTGGGTCCAGGCTTGCGCCTTGGCTCGAACCTCGTTCAATAGGGTTTGGTCACTCATCAGCAAGCCCAAAGTTCACACATCCCGCCTCAACTCCCAGCACGCGCGCAACGCTTCCTGCCAGGTCATTTCCGGCCACCCCATTTCGAGGCGCAGCGGCTCGCCGTCGAGCACGCTCCACGCAGGGCGCGTTGCCGGGGTCGGGAACGCCTCCGTGCCGACGGGATTCACGGGGACATCCAACCCTGCCAGGGCCATGATTTCCGTTGCAAACCCGTGCCAAGTGGTGTGGCCTGCATGCGCAAAATGCCACACCCCTTGCGGCATGGCCGTTCCTTTCAGGGCCATGTCTAAGAGCCCTTCTGCCAACACCGGGGCCGCCGTCGGTACGCCGTGCTGGTCGCTCACGACATTCAACTCGCCGCGCTCCTTGGCCAGCCTCAGCATTGTGTTCAGGAAGTTGCGGCCTTCCGCGTCGTAAAGCCAAGCAACCCGAACCACGGCCCCGTTGACTCCCGCGGCCAAAAACGCCTCTTCGCCCGCACGTTTGGTGCGCGCATAGGCGCCCAACGGACCGGTCGGATCGGTGGGCAACAGGGGACGCCGCGGGACATCGCCAAACACGTAATCCGTGCTGAGGTGAAGAAGGGAAATTTGGCGCGCGGCACATGCCCGAGCCACCGTGCCAACGGCCTCGCCGTTGACCCGCAGGGCCTCTGCCTCGTTCTCCTCCGCCGCGTCGACCGCGGTGTACGCCGCCGTGTGAATCACCACTTCGGGCGCCACGGACCTCAAAACCTCCGCGACCGCTTTCGCGTCGCAGACGTCCAATTCGGCGCGCGAAACCCCCACCGCATCCACTTCCGGCCGCGCAGAGGCGCACGCCATCAAGCGCGAACCCAACTGGCCACCGGCCCCCGTCACCAACACACGACATTTTTTCATCCGACCACAAACTTCCTGCAAACTATCTTTGGCTTCCTTTCGTTGAGGAGAAAACTTTGGCACGAACATTGAACTTGACCGTTCGAATCACCCCAAACCACTCATTGATGACAACCCGCAACCAACTCAATCGCCTCGCCGCTCGCCTCGCAGGAACCGCCACCCTGATGTTGGCGTTGACTTCGCTCAACCTCCTTTCAGCTCAAACGGCCACGACCACGACAACGAAGTCCGAGGAGGAACCGCAAGAAAAAGACCTGCTGCTCAAAGAAAAATGGCGTCACGTGGGTTTCCACCTGATTTCCGACGTGCCGGGCGACGACATCGAGTCCGTGCTTGACGACCCCAGCTACGGGTTTGCTCTGACGTACATGAAGCACGACCGGAAGGGTCTTTTTGACGGCGGATTCGACGTGGGATTCCAGCCCATTGGTGGCTTTGACACCACCGTCACCGTGAACGACAACGGGACCGACCGAAACGGGACGTTGTACGTGCGCAACCAACTGGCACACGCGCATTACCTCCTCCGCATGACGTTTTTCCAGAACAGCGGATTTCAACCCTACGTGGAAGGCTACGGAGGCGTGCGGGGCTCGTTGCTCGGTGCACGCTTGGTGCTTGACGGCGAGGACGATCGCCAGCCTGTCAACGACGTGCCGTTCTTCTCGGCCAACTTCAATTACGGCTACGCCGCGGGCCTTCGTTTGCGCTTTGGGAATCGCAGTTTCGTGACTGCCCGCTACGCCCGGATGTTGCACCTCGACGGCGGGAACGAAGTCGAGGTCGCCGCTCCCGATGGAATCGTCATCGACGAAGCCGGGGTGGTTTCGAGCTCTTCCACGGCGAGCGTCGTGCTTCCTCCGTATTCGGTGCGGATTGGCTTGGCCATCAACCTGTGATCCAATTCTGAACGACCAAATCTCGCACCCCACAAGGAGGTGACCTCTTTGCTGCGCGCCCCTCAGTGGGCGCGCATCGCTTCTACAGGCGGCAAGTTGGCCGCTTGACGAGCCGGAGCCACGCCCGCGAGCAGCCCCGAGGTCACGGCCACGCCGAGGGCAAGTGCCACGCGTTTGGGCGCAATGTGCAGGGTCAACCCCACGTCCACCGCGTTGACGACCCACACCAACCCCTGGATGGCCACCAGGGCAAGCACCGCCCCAAACACACACAACGTCACCGCCTCGAACAAGAACTGGATGAGGATGAAGGCGTTCTTGGCCCCGATGGCCTTTTGAACGCCGATGATCTTGGTCCGTTCGCGCACCGAGACAAACATGATGTTCGCAATGCTGAAGCAGCCCACGAGGATGGCGAAGATGGCGATGAACCATCCGCCGACAGCGAGGTTGGTGAAGATGCTGTCGAGGATGCTGGTCAGCATTTCCATGCGGTTCACAGAAAAGTCCTCTTCCCGGCCTGGCCGCACGCGTCGCACGGCCCGCAGTTGCTGAACAAGCTCGTCTTCAAGGGCGGCGAGTTCGACGCCGGGCTTGGCCTTGATTGCGATTTGGCAATTGTCGTCCGCCTCCGTCGCATACACCCTTGGCGCAAACGCCGAAGGGACGAGCATGAACTCGTCCAGCCCGGTGCTCACGAGGCTCTCCCCTTCTTCCGCCAAGACCCCGATGACGTCGATTTTCACCCCACGCACCTTGAGGGTCGAACCCACCGCGTCGTGCTTCCCAAACAACTGCATCGCCACCTGGTAGCCCACGATGGCCACCGGACTACCCGCCGCGCTTTCGGAGGGCGTGAAATACCGGCCGTGCTCGATGTTCAGGCTGATGACGCGGTCGTAATCGTGGGTGCCCGCACCCACCACCACGCCGGGCATGCGGTTGTTGCCCGCTTCGGCGTCGAGAAACGTCTTGGTTTGGAACATGCCCGCCTCCGCCAAAGTCAACCGCGGCATGAGCAATTCGAGGTCCCGCTCGGTGGGCGGGCGACGCTGGACGTACTTCCACCACGGGTAATCTCCCCCGGAGGACCAGGGCCACTTGGTGACGAACAACACGTCGTCGTCGAGCATGTTGAAGGTGTCCCGAAGTTCCGACTCCAACGAGTCGACCACCGTGAACACGGCACTGATGACGAAGATGCCCACCATCACTCCGAGCAAGCTCAAAAGCGTGCGAAGGCGGTTGACCAAAATGGCCTGCCATGCGAACGCCAAACTTTCCCGAAACACCCGAAGCCAAAGCATGGAACGAAGCTACTGCGGCGGGCGGGGATTCCGCATGGCGCGTCGTAGATTTGCGGCTTTCAAACCCACCCCCCCTCTTCTCGACATGTCCGATTCCCGCCAAATCAAGTCCGCCCTCATTTCAGTCTTCCACAAAGACGGCCTCGAGCCCATTGTGGCTGAGCTACAGCGCTTGGGCGTGACGATTTATTCGACCGGAGGCACCCAAGCCGCGATTGAAGCCATGGGCGCTGAAGTGGTTCCCGTGGAGTCGGTGACCGACTACCCTTCCATCCTTGGAGGGCGCGTGAAGACCCTGCACCCCAAGGTGTTTGGGGGAATTTTGAACCGCCGCGACCACGAAGGCGACCAAGCCCAAATGGCCGAGTACAACCTTCCCAACATCGACCTGGTCGTGGTCGACCTCTACCCCTTTGAAGCGACGGTGGCGAGCGGTGCTTCAGAGGAGGACATCGTGGAGAAAATTGACATCGGCGGCATTGCCCTCATCCGCGGCGCGGCCAAGAACTTCAACGACGTCGTCATCGTGCCTTCCATGGAGGACTACGGGACGCTCGTGGACGTGTTGAAGCGCGACGGCGTCACGACGCTCGCCGAGCGCAAGGCGTTTGCAGCACGTGGGTTCCGGGTGAGTTCCCACTACGACACCCTGATTCACGCCCACCTGAGCGGATCAAGCCTGGACGGGGGAAACGTGGACACTTTGAACGTGAGCGTCCCTCAATCTCGGGCCTTGCGCTACGGAGAGAACCCGCACCAAGCCGGCCAGTACTTCGGGGACTTGGACGGCCTGTTGAAGCCGCTCCACGGCAAGGCGCTTTCGTACAACAACCTCTTGGACGTGGACGCGGCCGTGCAGCTGATGGAAGAGTTCCAACACGACGCGCCGACGTTTGCCATCCTCAAGCACAACAACGCGTGCGGATGCGCCACGCGTCCAACCTTGGCGGAAGCCTACAAGGACGCGTTGGCGGGCGACCCGACCAGCGCGTTTGGCGGCGTGTTGATTGCCAACCGCTCCATCGACCTCGAGACCGCCAACCTCATTCACGAGTTGTTCTGCGAGGTGGTCATCGCGCCGGGATTTGAGGCCGACGCCTTTGCCGTGCTGGCTCAAAAAAAGAACCGCATCCTGCTTGAACGGCAGCCCGGCTCGCTCCCTGGGGCGACTGTGCGTTCCGCGCTGAACGGGTACTTGGTGCAGGAGCGAGACAACGCCATGGAAACCTCGGAAGCGTGGACGTGCACCACCGACGCGGATCGTCCCGAGTGCGCTGAGGATTTGTTGTTTGCCTTGAAGCTCGTCAAGCACACCAAATCCAACACCGTCGTCTTCGCCAAGAACGGGCAGCTGCTCGCGAGCGGAACAGGCCAAACCAGCCGCGTCGACGCCCTGAAGCAAGCGGTGGAGAAGGCGCAAGGGTTTGGGTTTGACTTGAAGGGGTCTAGCATGGCGTCCGACGCCTTCTTCCCCTTCCCCGATTGCGTGGAATTGGCTGCTGAAGCTGGTGTGGCCGCTGTGATTCAGCCCGGCGGATCGATCAACGACCAAAAGAGCGTCGACGCGTGCAACAACCTCGGGCTGGCGATGTACACCACAGGGGTGCGCCACTTCCGACACTGAGCCCCGACCGACAGGGTTTTTTCACATCTCAGGGGTTCCCAAACCGTCCGTTGAACGGCAAAGTGGAACTTATCAACCATCCACCCACATTGGCCTGAATTGGTGCGGCATGTCAACATGCCCCGTCTACCTTTAGGCTATGGGATTGTTCGATTTCTTCACTCAGGAGATTGCCATGGATTTGGGCACGGCAAACACCATCATCTACTACCAAGACAAGGTGGTGGTGGATGAGCCGTCCATCGTGGCCAAAGACCGCATGACGGGCAACGTGGTGGCCATAGGTCGACTCGCGCAGCAGATGCACGGGAAAACCCACAAGAACATCGAAACGATTCGGCCGCTCAAGGACGGGGTGATCGCCGATTTTGAGTCGGCAGAGCAAATGATCAAGGGAATGATCAAGCTCATTTCCGGACGCAAATCGTGGTTCAATCCGTCCCTGCGCATGGTCATCTGCATTCCGTCCGGCATCACGGACGTGGAGAAACGTGCCGTCAAAGACAGCGCCGAGCACGCGGGAGGCAAAGAAGTCTACCTCATCCACGAACCCATGGCGGCGGCCATTGGCATCGGGATTGACGTGGAGGAGCCGATGGGCAACATGATTGTCGACATCGGAGGTGGCACGTCGGAAATTGCGGTGATCGCCCTGGGGGGAATTGTCACGGACACCAACATCCGCGTGGCGGGTGACGAATTCACGCACGACATCGAGGAGTACATGCGCCGTCAGCACAACATCCTCATTGGCGAACGAACCGCAGAACAGATCAAGATTGCCGTGGGAGCTGCCTTGCCCGAGCTCGACAACCCGCCCGAGGACTACGCGGTGCACGGCCGCGACCTGATGACAGGCATTCCCAAGGAGATCGTCGTGACCTACTCCGAGATTGCGGGGGCGCTCGACAAGAGCATCAGCAAAATTGAAGAGAGCATTCACAGCGCGCTTGAAAACACGCCCCCCGAACTGTCGGCCGACATCTTCAAGACAGGCATTTACCTCGCAGGAGGCGGCGCGCAGCTCCGGGGACTCGACAAGCGCATTTCCCAAAAAACGAAGCTTCCCGTGCACGTGGCCGACGACCCGCTGCACGCCGTGGCGAAAGGAACGGCGATCGCCCTGAAGAACATCGATCGCTTCCCCTTCTTGATGAGAAATTGATTGACGGGCTGTGCGAAACCTCTTTGCCCTTCTCGCACGCACGCACCGTTGGCTGCTGTTTCTCCTGATTTGGGGGTTGGCTTTGGGGTGGATGAATTCCACCTACAGCCACCAACGAACCGCCCTTTCCAAATGGTCCCTTCACGCCTCTGGATCTTGGCTTGACGCGGCGGGAAACGTGCAGGATTGGACCCACCTCGCGGAATCCAACAGACTGGTCATGCTCGAAAACGCGCGGTTGCGTTCGGAACTTGAATCTCTCAAGGCTCGGTCTCGCGAGCCATGGAAGGCCTCCTCAGCTCGCGTGTTGCGCACGCCGGGGTGGAACGGGTCTCCCTGGATGGTGTTGGGTTGCGGCGGGCGCGACGGGGCCATGCCGGGGTCAGGAATCCTGTCGCTGGGGTTTGCCGCAGGGAAAATTGTGGACACGACGGCGCACGAGAGTTTGGTCTTAAGCCTAGCCCACCCCAAGGCGCAATGGAGCGTTCGGATGGGCCAGCGAGGGCAAGCCGGTCGGTTGGTGGCACGCGAAGGTGAGGTGCGCACCGCGCTGGTCAAAGACATCCCCTGGGCCCAGCTCGTGCTGCCCGGCGACACGGTCATGACCACCGGATTCGACGGCGTTTTCCCACCGGACATCCCTGTGGGCGTGGTGGAAGACGTGCTGGGGACGGAGGCCGATGAATTCCAAACCGCCGTGGTCTCCCTTGGCGCCAACTACCCGGCATCGCGGCACGTGATTTGGCTGAATCAAGGCCGGCAGTCACGCATCGACAGTTTGTCCAACTCCACCAACCTCGTCCCATGAATGCGCTTCTTCCCTTCCTGTGGACCTTGGGGTGGGCGACGGTCGGCCAAGTTTTGCTGTTCCGGTACGGCGTGTTTTGGGGAGGGTACGGCCTGCTGGCCATCCACGTTTACGGCTTGTTGAAGATGCCCGTTGGTTGGCCGCCAACCACGTACCTGGTGTTGTCCGCCATGGCCGGGGCGCTCATGGACGTCATCTGCCTGACAGGCGGCATGCACCTGGCCGCTTCCGTGACGCTCGGCATGGCTTATCCCGCGCTGACGTCGGCACTGGAGTCGCGTGAAGGCCTTCGCCAGGGCCACGTGCTGGATCCGTACCAGGACGGGTGGGGCCGGTATGCCGCGTTTGTGGCCATGGGCGTGGGGCTTTATTGGGGGGTGATGTTTGGGCTCCAAAACGGCTGGAGCCTCCTCGGTCGATCCGTGGCCCAAACCCTTACGTCAGCCGTCCTCAACGTCGGCGCGTTCTTGCTGATTCAAGGCCTGTTGAACCGGCCAAAGCGGGGCGACGCTCGGAACGTAAGCGCCTACCCATGGAGTTGAATCGGAACGACTTGGCAAGCCGTCAGCGCATCGTGGGGGCAATTGTGTTGGGGGTTGGGCTCGTGTTTGTGTTCCGGTTGTTCCAAATGCAGGTCACGACGGACCAGTACAAGAACCGCGCGGAGCGGTTGACCGAGGAACAGGAGGTGTTGCAGCCGTCGCGTGGGTTGTGCTTGGACCGAAACGGGGAACTGCTGGTCAACAACGTCCCGAGCTACGACTTGATGGTCGTCCCGAGAAAGATGGCGGACGTAGACACCTCGGCCCTGGCGCGGTTGTTGGGCTTGGAGCGGGACGAGCTTGAGCTTCGTCTCGGCAAGGCAAGGCGGTATTCCCGCTACAAGGCATCTCCCCTGCTTCGGCAACTGAACGCCGAAGAATACGCCGCCCTGTCCCCAGAACTCTGGCGGTATCCGGGGTTGTCAGTTCGGACCAAACCCGTTCGCCAAAACGTGCATGGGGTCGCCAGCCAAATCGTCGGCGAGTACCGCGAGGTGGACCGTGAAGACATGAACCGCGATGCGCGGTACCGATTGGGAGACTACAAAGGAAAATCGGGAATCGAGGCCTTGTTCGAGCTCGATTTGCGCGGCACTCCCGGGGTTCGACACCATTTGGTGGACGTCCGGAACAACGTCCGAAACACCCTGACCGAATTGGACTCCATGCCGATCTCAGGCGCCGACGTCACCCTGACGTTGGACGCGGACCTTCAGATTTACGCCGAAGAACTGATGCGCGGAAAACGGGGTGCGGTGGTCGCCATCGAACCTGCGACGGGCGAAATCCTGGCCTTCGTTTCGGCGCCGTCCTTCGACGGAAACTTGCTGACCGGCACGAGTCGGGGAGCGGCGTACGACAGTTTGGTCAAGCATCCGTGGAAGCCTCTTTACAACCGAGCAGTCCGCGGAACCTACCGCCCGGGATCCATTTTCAAAATGGTCCAAGGACTGATCGCCATGCAAGAGGGGGTCATTTCTGAGCGCACCCACATTGTCTGCAACCGCGACATCATCGGCTGCCACGGGGCCCATACGCAAGACGACCTTCGGCGGGCGGTCGTGCACAGTTGCAACCCGTACTTCTACGACGTGATGCGTCGCATGGTGAGTCGCCATCCCGACCTCGACAAATTCGACAACGCCCGCATCGGGCTGGGGTGGTGGACGGAACGCATCAAGGACTTTGGGTTGGGCACCGACCTCGGGGGGCACGTTCCGGGGACGAGGCCCGGTTTGGTCCCTGACACGTCGTACTACGACAACCTCTACGGAAGGCGGCACTGGACTTACCGAACCATCTATTCCATCAGCATTGGCGAAGGCGAACTGCTCGCCACGCCCCTGCACATGGCCAACCTCGCCGCGATCATGGCCAACCGTGGGTGGTACATGGAGCCCCACCTCGTTCGCGACATCGGGGGGAGGGGCAAACCCGCGGAACTTCAACAGCGACGGGACGTCGGCGTGGACGCGATGCATTTTGAGCCAATTCTCGATGCCATGCAATTGGTCATAGAAGACCGGACAGGCACGGGGCGAAAAGCCTACACCCAAGGCATCACCATGTGTGGCAAAACCGGAACGGTGCAAAACCGCGGCAAAGCCGACCACAGCGTGTTCATGGCGCTCGCCCCTCGAGAAAACCCACGCATCGCCTTGAGCGTGTACGTAGAGAACGCCGGCGCCGGAGGCGATTGGGCCGCCCCCATTGCCGGGTTGCTTGTCGAGAAGTACGTGCACGGCGAAGTCAAAAGCACCGCTCGGGAAGCCCGCATCCTCGGCGCCACCTACCCACTCGATCCGGATTTTGCCGAAGCCGAACAACCCTCGGATCAACAACCTCCGGCGCCATGAGCTCACGACGCCTCCACCTGACCTCCCGCCTCGATTGGGTCACGCTGCTCACAGTCGTGGCCTTGGTTCTGCTCGGGTGGCTGAACATCGTCAGCGCCACGGCAGAGGCGGAAGTGGTTTGGGACCTCGGTGGGAAAGCCGGCAAGCAACTTATTTGGATGGGCGTTTGTGCCATCTTGATGGTGGGCCTCCTCGCCGTAGAAGGGGAATTCTTCATTCGCACTTCCGTCCTCCATTATTTGATTGTGCTGGCGTTGTTGGCCGCGGTCCTCGTGGTCGGGAAAAAGGTGGGGGGCGCGAGGTCGTGGTTTGGGGTGGGCAGTTTTGGCATTCAGCCAAGCGAATTTGCCAAAACCGCCACCGCCCTCATGGTCGCGTGGTTCCTAAGCCGAGACGGTCGGCCCTGGCGAACATTGGCGACCCGGCTTCAGTCCACGGCGTTGATTGCGATGCCGGCTGGATTGATCTTGCTGCAGCCCGACGCGGGCACAGTGCTGGTCTTTGGAGGCTTCGTGTTCGTGTTGTACCGGGAGGGACTCAGCGGCAACGTGCTGCTCATTGGCGTCTCCGCCCTCGTCCTTGCCGTGTTGACGATTCTGTTGGGCGCCAGCGAAAGCTGGTATCCGTTTGTCGGGACGAGTACGGGCTTTTGGTGGTTTCTCGCGGCCCTCACACTTCTGGGAACAGGGGCTCTGCTTTTCGCCCGTGCCGCCACCCTGCCTCGCTACAGGAAGCGCACCGCCGTTTGGGGTTCCGTGTTGCTGGCAGGAAGCATGGCGTTCACGACGGGGTTGCATTTGGGCATGGAGAACCTCCTTCAACGGCACCAACGCGAGCGCATTTACGTTCTGTTCGGAATCGACGTGGACAACCCAGATGCCGACTACAACATTCGCCACGCCAAAGCCGCCATCGGGTCAGGAGGTTGGACGGGAAAGGGATGGGCGCAGGGCCCGATGACGGCCTACGGGTTTGTTCCAGAGCAAGAAACCGATTTCATCTTCTGCACCGTCGGAGAAGAATGGGGGTTTTGGGGGAGCGCCGGAGTCGTTTTGATGTTCGTGTTCCTCATTCTGCGCGTCCTGCACTTGGCCGAACGACAACGTTCTCAATTCACCCGCATTTACGCCTACGCCGTGGCAAGCATCTTGTTCATGCACTTCCTGGTCAACGTCGGCATGGTGATCGGCCTCGCCCCGGTCATCGGAATCCCTCTCCCGTTTTTCAGCTACGGTGGTTCTTCACTGATGGGCTTCACGCTCCTTTTGGGGATTCTGCTGCGCCTCGATGCGGAACGCTTTTCCGTTCTTCGATAGTCGTTCATCGAACTTTTTATGCTCTTCGTTTGGATTTATAGAAAATCGGTCTCATCTTAGGGTTATGAATTTGTACACCATTGCATGTTGCTGTTGCTGCTGCTGTCTTCCGGACAGGGGCCAATTGTACGTGCGTGGGTAAGAGATAAGATTATACACGTAACCTCAAGAAGCCTCCGTTCGTAACGGGGGCTTCTTTTTTTGACCCAAACTGAGATGACTGCACCCATCCTCGACCCCAGACTTGCAACGCTTGACGAGCTTCGTTGGCACGTCGGCAACACACCGCTGCACCCCATGCTTCACCTGAGCCCCAAGCCCGGTGTGGAGATTTACGCCAAACTCGAATGGCAGCAATTTGGGGGCAGTGTGAAGGCGCGTCCTGCCTTCAACATCCTGCGCAACGCGGTCGCTTCCGGCGCACTTCGTGGCCGTCGCTTGCTCGACGCCTCCTCGGGAAACACCGGCATTGCCTACGCCATTTTTGCGGCGGCGGCCGGCATTCCCGTGACGCTGTGCATTCCTGAAAACGCCTCCAAAGAGCGCAAGCACATTTTGAAGTCCTTGGGTGTGGACCTGATTTTGACCAGTCCGTTTGAAAGCACGGACGGCTCACAAGACGTGGCTCGCGAGTTGGCGCTCTCGGAGCCCGACAAGTACCACTACGTCGACCAGTACAGCAACGACGCCAACTGGATGGCGCATTACAACCACACAGGCGTCGAATTGTGGGAAGAAACGCACCACCGCATCACGCACTTTGTGGCGGGACTCGGCACCACCGGAACGTTCACCGGAACAGGTCGACGCCTGAAAGAATTCAACGAGGACATTCAGCTCGTGGCGCTCCAACCCGAGACAGCACTTCACGGTCTTGAAGGCTGGAAGCACCTCGAAACGGCTCGGGTGCCCAAGATTTTTGACGCCACCGTCCCGGACGAGACACGCTTGGTGACAACCGAAGCGAGCTACACCATGCTGAAGCGCGCCGCCAAAGAAGAGGGCCTGCTGATCAGCCCTTCGGCTGCGGCCAACCTCGCGGGTGCCGTGCAGCTCGCCCAAGAACTCGAAGAAGGGGTCATTGTGACCGTGCTCGCGGACGACGCCACCAAATACAGCGAAGTCATTGAACGCCTCTTGCCATGAGTTTCCTGCCACTTGACATTGACCCCTTGGCCCTGAAGGCCATGACCGACCACGCGGAAGCCGCCTTTCCCAACGAATGCTGCGGGTTTTTCTACGGTTCTGAAGACGGCCAAATCCGCGCCGTCACCGTTTCTACGGAGGTGACCAACAGCAAAGAGGGCGACCAGCGCCGTCGCTTCGCGATCTCGGACAAAGACTACCTGAACGCCGAGCGGCATGCCGCCCGGGAGGGCCTGACCCTGTTGGGGGTGTACCACAGCCACCCGCTTCACCCGGCGATTCCGAGTGAACACGATTTGGCCGTGGCCTTGCCCTATTTCAGTTACATCATCGTAAGTGTGCAGCCCGAAGGCACCGCCCACGTTCGAAGCTGGCAGCTTGACGAATCCCGCCAGTTTGCTGAAGAAAAGATCGTTGCCTTGCCTGACGCATGGCGCATCACTTGACATTTTGAATTCCACAACCTCACAACATTCTTGACATGGCTCAATTGATCATCCCCACGCCCTTGCGCAAATTCACCGACGGCCAAGGCGTCTTCACCGAAAAAGCCGCCACCGTGAAGGACCTCCTCGCGGCCCTTGCCTCGCAACACCCCGGCCTCAAACCCCACTTGTTTGAGGACTCCGGAAGCCTTCGCAGCTTCATTCGGGTGTACGTTGGCGACGAAGACATTTACGCGCTTCAAGGCGAAGACACGGCCCTTCAAGCAAACGACGAAGTCAGCATCATCCCCGCGATTGCAGGCGGCGTTTGAGCTTCCTGAGACTTGGAAACCATGGAACAAATTCAGTTCAGCAAAGAGGAGCTAGAGCGTTACAGCCGGCACCTCATCATCCCGGAATTCAACATCGAGGGCCAGCGCAAGCTCAAGGGCTCGAGCGTCCTCGTGATTGGATCAGGCGGACTTGGCTCCCCGCTCCTTCTGTACCTCGCCGCGGCCGGCGTGGGTCGAATCGGCATTGTGGACTTTGACACAGTGGACGCGAGCAATTTGCAGCGACAGGTGTTGTTTGGCATTCAGTCGGTGGGCGCCCCCAAGGCGGAGGCCGCCCGCGACCGCCTCGCTTCCCTCAACCCGCACATCACCCTCGAGGTGCACAACACCAAGTTCACGAGTGCCAACGCCCGCGAGCTCGTGCGTCAATACGACGTGGTGGCGGACGGCACGGACAACTTCCCCACGCGCTACCTGGTCAACGACGCCTGCGTACTTGAAGACAAAGTGAACGTCTACGCCAGCATTTACCGCTTCGAAGGACAGGCTTCGGTCTTCAACGAACTTCTGGCGGACGGGACGCGTGGGCCCAACTACCGGGATTTGTTCCCCTCACCTCCGCCTCCAGGCCTCGTGCCGAGCTGTGCGGAAGGTGGCGTGATTGGGGTGCTTCCAGGCATCCTGGGGTCGCTTCAAGCGCTCGAGGTCATCAAGGTGATCACGGGTGTGGGCGACACGCTGAGTGGACGTTTGTTCTTGTTTGATGCTACGGGGTTCACCACGCGCACCATGAAGGTTCGCAAAGACCCGCGCAATCCGCTCAACGGCGAGAACCCCACCCAAACCGAACTCATCGACTACGATCAATTCTGCGGCATTGGGGTCCCTGCGGCGCAGGAACGCGCGGTCGAAGCCATCGACGTGCACGAACTCAAAGCATGGCGCGACAGCGGCAAGGAACACGTTCTCATCGACGTCCGCGAGCCTTACGAATACGGCATCGCTGAAATCGGAGGCGACCTCGTCCCCCTGGCTACGGTCCTCGAAAGCACTTCACGCATCCCCAAGGACGTGCCTGTCGTGGTGCAATGCCGCTCGGGTGCGCGAAGCGCCAAGGCCATTCGCCAACTCGAAGACGACCACGGCTACACCAACCTGGTGAACCTCACGGGAGGCATCTTGGCTTGGCAAGAACACATTGATCCGTCGCTGGCACGGTATTGACCGGATTTGGCACGGTATGTGGATTGAAGAGAAAAGCGTCGGCTCCTTTCGGGTTTTGGTTGGCCGACGTGGATAGGTTGAAGCAAACGGGGCTCCCCAGTGGGAGCCCCGTTTTTCGTTGAAGTCACGTCAGGTCTTACAGTCCAAGGAGCACCTCCGTTGGCGTCTTCCCCCCAAAGAGCATGCGCTCCGGATTCTCAATCATCTCCTTGATCATGTACAAGAAGCCGACGCTTTCCTTGCCGTCGACAATGCGGTGGTCGTAGCTGAGTGCCACGTACATGATGGGGCGAATCTCCACCTTGCCGTTGATGGCCACCGGACGCTCCACAATGTTGTGCATGCCGAGGATGGCGCTCTGCGGCGGGTTGATGATGGGCGTCGAAAGCATCGACCCAAACACTCCCCCGTTCGTGATCGTGAAGGTGCCTCCTTGCATTTCATCCACCGTCAATTCACCGTCGCGGGCACGAATCGCCAAGCGCTTGATTTCCGCCTCAATCTCCGCCAGGCTCAGCGTCTCTGCGTTGCGCACCACCGGGACCATCAGGCCCTTGGGCGAACTGACCGCAATGCACACGTCCGCGTAGTCGTGGTAGATGAGCTCTTTGCCGTCAATTTGAGCGTTGATCGCAGGGAATTCCGCAAGCGCCGTCGTCACCGCCTTGGTGAAGAAGCCCATGAACCCAAGCCCCACACCAAACTGCTCGCGGAACGCGTCTTTGTGTTTTGCACGCAAGTCCATCACCGGCTTCATGTCCACCTCGTTGAAGGTGGTCAGCATGGCCGTCTCGTTCTTCACCGAGACCAAACGCTCTGCCACCTTTCGGCGCAGCATGCTCATCTTTTCGCGGCGAGTTTCACGGCTTCCGCTCCAGCCTGACCGGACGTTGCTTGCATCGAAACCGGCGGCTAAGGCGGCCAGCACATCCTGCTTCAGGACGCGTCCGTCGCGGCCCGTTCCCTGAATCGAACCGGAAGGCAAGCCCGCATCCGCCATGGCCTTGCGTGCCGCGGGCGAGGCATGGCCCGTCGCGTGGCTCGCTCCCGACGCCGCAGGGGCAGTCGGAGTTGGAGCCGGGGCTGCGGGGGCAGGCGTAGGAGCCGCCGCGGGTGCCGGTGCTGCTTCCGGCTTGGGGGCCGGGGCCGACGCGCCTGCAGGGCGCTCTGCATCCGTGTCAATCAAGCAACACACCTCCCCGACGGCAACCGCGTCACCTTCTTCGGCCTTGAGGGTGATGACCCCCGCCGCTTCCGCAGGAAGTTCGAGGGTCGCCTTGTCCGAGTCCACCTCGGCAATCGCTTGGTCCTTCTCCACGTAGTCGCCGTCCGACACCAGCCATGTGGCAATTTCCACTTCGGAGATGCTCTCTCCGGGGCTGGGGACTTTCATTTCAAGAATCGGCATGATCGGTGCGTTGGGTAGTCTGATTCAGGTCAAAATTTCGCCATGTCCACGACCTCTTCGAGCAAGGCGTCATGACGTTGTTGGTGCACGGCCGGAGACCCCGAAGCCGGGCTCGCGCTCGCGCTGCGTCCCACGTAACGAGCTTGGCCCATGCCGTGGAGAAGCATTTGTTCGTTCACGAAGGTCCAGGCCCCCATGTTGCGCGGCTCTTCTTGGAGCCACACCACCTTGGCGTTTTGGGCGTAGCCCGCGATCACCTTCGCAATCGCCTCGGCCGGGAACGGGTGAAGCTGCTCCACGCGGACCACAGCGAGGTTCTTTGGCACGCGGTCTTCGAACTTCTCGAGCAAGTCGTAGTAGACCTTTCCGGAACAGAAGACCACCGTGTCGGCCTTTTTCGAAGCATTGTGGTCGTCGATGACTTCCTGGAAACCTCCGGTGCTGAAGTCCGCCAAGGTCGAAACCGCCTTGGGGTAACGCAGCAACTTCTTGGGGGTGAACACGACGAGAGGCTTGCGGAACGGACGGTGCACCTGACGGCGCAACAGGTGGAACATGTTCGCCGGAGTGGTGCAGTTCGCCACCACGATGTTGTCTCCCGAGCAGAGCTGCAAAAACCGCTCCATCCGGCCGCTGCTGTGTTCCGATCCCATCCCTTCGTAGCCGTGAGGCAAGAGCAACGTGAGGCCGTTCATCGTGCGCCATTTGTCCTCGCCCGAGGTGACGAACTGGTCCCACATGATTTGAGCTCCGTTGTTGAAATCCCCAAACTGCGCCTCCCAAATGGTCAGCCCATTCGGGTTGGCAAACGCGTAGCCGTACTCGAAGCCACTCACCGCGTACTCCGAAAGCAAGCTGTTGTAGACGTCGAACTTGGCTTGGCCTTCGCGCATGTGGTTAAGGAGGATCAGCTCTTCTTCGCTGTCCTCCGTCTTCACGACCGCGTGGCGGTGAGAGAAGGTTCCACGCTCCACGTCCTGGCCGCTCAGTCGAACGGGGTGTCCTTCGTCGAGCAACGTCGCGTAAGCAAACATCTCGCCCATGGCCCAGTCAAACTGGTCGTTCTCGATCATGCTCAAGCGGTCGGCCATCAGCTTCTTCACCTTGCGGAAAAACTTGGGGCCTTCCGGAAGCGTGTTGAATTTGGCGCCGAGCTCGAGCAGTTTTTTCTTGGCCACTCCCGTCTTGGGCGAGGTGGTTAGTTCTTCCGTCTTCGCAGGGCGGTAGCCTTCCCACAATTCGCTAAGGAAGTCGTCCACCACGGAACACGCCATGGATTTCGATTCCTCAAATCCAGTCTCCATCCGCGCGAGGAGCTCCTCCTTCATGGCCTCGGCTTCCTCCGCAGTCACAGTGCCGTCGGCAAGCAATTTCTGGAGGTAGGTCTCGCGTGGAGACGGGTGTGAAGCGATGGCCTTGTAGAGCTTGGGCTGGGTGAACTTCGGCTCGTCGCCTTCGTTGTGTCCGTATTTCCGGTAGCCCAGCAAGTCGATGTAGACGTCGCGGTGAAAGGTTTGGCGGTACTCCAGGGCAATGTTCATCACCTGCACGACAGCCTCCACGTCGTCCGCGTTCACGTGGAACACCAAAGACTGGGTGACTTTGGCCACGTCGGTGCAGTAGGTGGAGGTCCTTGCGTCGAGGTAATTGGTCGTGAAGCCCACCTGGTTGTTCACGACAATGTGCACGGTGCCGCCTGTGCGGTAGCCGTCGAGGCCGGCCATTTGGGCGATTTCGTACACCACGCCTTGACCGGCGATGGCGGCGTCCCCGTGGATCAAAATGGGCAGGACGCTGGACTCGTCTCCTTCGCGGGCGTCGATGCGAGCCCGGGCAATGCCTTCCACGACAGGGTCCACCGCTTCGAGGTGAGACGGGTTGGGGGCCAAGGTGATGGTGACCTCCTCGCCCGTGTCAGCGACTTGCTTGCGTGAATAGCCGAGGTGGTACTTCACGTCGCCGTCAAACAAGCCGTCGCCGTCGTAGGCCTTTCCCTCGAATTCGCACAGGATGTTCGCGTAAGGCTTGCCGAGGATGTGGGCCAACGTGCTGAGGCGGCCTCGGTGAGCCATGCCGATGACGACCTCGCGAACGCCGCGCGTCGTGCCGGTCTCAATCAATGCGTCGAGGGCGGGGATCAGGCTTTCGCCCCCTTCGAGGGAGAAGCGCTTTTGGCCGACGAACTTCTTCTGAAGAAACTCCTCAAACAACGTGGCTTGGCTGATCTTCTTCAAGGCGTGCTTCCGTCCTGCCGCGTCGAGGCGGGGGCGGTTCACAAGTTCGATGTGCTCCCGAATCCACTTCAAGCGGTCGGTCTCCCGGATGTACATGTATTCGATGCCAATCGAATGGCAGTACGTCTCCTCGAGGTGTGCCACGATGTTTCGCAACGCGGCGGGCCCGATGCCCACTTCGTTCCCTGCTTGGAAGACCGTGTCCAAATCCGCCTCCGACAAATCGAAGTTTTCCAACGCCAAGGTTGGGGTGTACGTGCGGCGTGCACGAACGGGGTTGGTTTGGGTGAAGAGGTGGCCTCGAGTGCGGTACCCGTGAATCAAGTCCAACACCTTGAATTCCTTCAGCGTCGCGGGGGACGCTGCATCCTCGCCGTACTGGGCGCGGCTCAGGTCAAAACCAGCAAAAAAAAGCCGCCACGTGCGGTCCACCGATTCGGGGTCCTTCAGGTAGCGAGCGTACAGGGCTTCGAGCGCGCCAGGTTCAGCGTTGCTCAGAAATGAAAGTGGGTCCATGAGGACAGAGGGCATTTAGCACTTGCAAAGATAAGCCGCTCGGGTTGGACTGCCCCAAGGATTCTCGGGGAATCAGTGGGTTCGTGAGGTCACGTGCTGGGCAAGTCCTTCGAACCACGAACCGACGTCTTCGGGCAGGTGCAATTCGGCAAGCGCCGCCTTGGCTTCTGCGACGTGCGCTTCCATGCGGCGGCGGGCTTCTTGGTCCGCGCCTGCCTTGACCATCGCCTCACGCACGGCCTGCACCTTGGCTTCCGCCTGTTCCGTTCCCGTAGCAGGGTGTTTTCCCGCCCAAGACTCCAACGCGTTGCGACCTTCCGCATGGACCTCGGTGGTCAACCAGAGCAGGGTCTTTTTATCCGAAAGGATGTCGCCTCCAACCTGCTTGCCCGTGGCCCCACTTTCCCCAAACGTGTCGAGGTAATCGTCCTGGATTTGGAACGCCAAACCCACGTTGACGCCGTAGCGGTACCAGGCGTCCACGCGCTCCGGAGAGGCTCCCGAAGCGCGCGCGCCCATCGCCGCGGACGCGGCCAACAGGACCGAAGTCTTGAGGCGAATCATGCGCACGTATTCCTCCACCGAAACGTCCTGACGAGCCTCGAAGGCCATGTCGCTTTGCTGCCCTTCGCACACTTCACGTGACGTCACGTTGAACAACCGCAACACGTCGGGAAGGGCTTCCGCCGGAGTCCCTTCAAGTGCCGTCAATGCAAGCGTGTACATCACGTCACCGGACAAAATCGCAGCGTTCTCAGACCACTTTGTGTGCACCGTGGGACGGCCCCGACGAAGCGGTGCTGCGTCCATGATGTCGTCGTGCATCAAGGTGAAATTGTGGAACAACTCCACCGCGAGGGCCGACGGCATCGCCGCGTCCATTGTGCCTCCTTCCGCTTCACAGGCCGCGAGCGCCAACACTGGACGAATCCGCTTGCCTCCGAGCGAGAGCAGGTAGTGGATGGGTGCGTACAAACCGTCCGCTGCCGAGGCAGGGTACGCTTTGAGGAACGCGGCCAGGGCCTGTTCCAGCGCCTCGCGCCATCGGGCTTCGTGTGGATTGGGTGTCATGTGGAGGAAAGTCCTTGCGCGCAAAAATTGTTCGAGGGCTCAGCGTCCGCGACGCAATTGGTCGAGGAGGTAGGTGCCGTACCCGCTCTTGACGAGCGGCTGGGCAAGCGCTTCGAGCTGGGCGTCATCGATGAAGCCCATGCGCCACGCAATCTCTTCGAGGCAGCCGATTTTCAGTCCTTGGCGGTCTTCGATGACCTGCACAAACTGCGAAGCTTGCATCAGCGACGCGTGTGTGCCCGTGTCGAGCCAGGCCATGCCGCGGTCGAGGACGCCGACGTGCAGCTTGCCCGCTTCGAGGTAGGCCTTGTTGACGTCCGTGATTTCGTATTCGCCTCGCGCGCTGGGCTGGAGGTTGGCCGCGATGTCCACCACGTCGTTGTCGTAGAAATACAGCCCTGGAACCGCGAAGTTGGACTTGGGTTGGGCGGGCTTTTCTTCGATGCTCAAGACTTTGCCGTCGTCGTCAAAATCCACCACGCCGTAACGCTCGGGATCGCTGACGTAGTAAGCGAAGACGATGGCGCCGTCTGGGTCGGTGTGGGCGCGAAGGGTTCGGCCAAAGCTCTTTCCATAGAAAATGTTGTCGCCCAGCACCAAGGCGACCTTGTCGTCCCCGATGAATTCTTTGCCAAGCACGAACGCTTGGGCGAGCCCGTTGGGCACTTCCTGAACGGCGTAGGTGAACGAGCAACCAAGGTCGGATCCGTCGCCAAGCAAGCGCTGAAACGACGCCGAATCCTCCGGAGTTGTAATGATGAGGATGTCCCGAATGCCCGCAATCATGAGCGTCGACAGCGGGTGGTAAATCATCGGCTTGTCGTAGATCGGCATCAATTGCTTGCTCACCGCCTTGGTCAGAGGCCAAAGCCGGGTGCCGCTTCCTCCCGCAAGAACAATTCCTTTCATGGGTGGAAGATACACACGACTACCAGGTCAACTCCGGTTGCGGAGGTCTTCGTGCTGCTCCTGCCCCCTGCCCGGGCTCGTGCCCACTTGGACTTGGAGCTCGTCGAGTGCCACGTCGTCCTCTTCGTCGAGCAAATCGATGAACGGCTCGCTGAACGTTCGGGTCGTCACGAACTGCGCGAAGCTCATCAGAAGCGAAGGCAACAACATCAAGTTGGTGAACATGGCCACGAGGAGCGTGACCGAGACGAGGACACCAAGCGAGCGCGTGCCGTCGAATTCACTCATGGCAAACATCAAGAACCCAAAGAAGAGCACAATCGACGTGTACATCATGCTCACCCCCGTTTCGCGGACCGCGGCCAGCACCGCGGCGCGGATGTTCCATCCGTTGGTTCGGAGTTCTTGGCGGTATTTGGCCAAAAAGTGAATCGTGTCGTCCACCGAAATCCCAAACGCCACCGAGAACACCAAGATGGTCGAAGGCTTGATCGGAATGCCCGTCCACCCCATGATTCCCGCGGTGAACAGCAGCGGGAGCAAGTTGGGGATCAGGGCGATGCCCACCATGCGCGCGCTTTTAAACAGCAGGGCCATGACGAGGGCAATCACGAGGATGGCAAGCGTCATGGAAATGGCGAGGTTCTTTACCAAGTAGTTGGTGCCTTCGAGGAAGACGATGCTCGTGCCCGTGATGGTCAGGTCGAAGCGCTCCGGAGGGAAGATGCTGTCAATCCGCGGGCGCAACGACGCCATAAGCTCCTCCATCTCGAGGGTGCCGACGTCGGCCATGTTGGCGGAAACGCGGGTCACGGTTCGCGAGGAATCGACGAAGTTGGACGTCACGGCATTCGCGTCGTCGATGTCCGATGCCGCGTTTTCGCTGCCCCTGAAGTACGGGCCCATGAAGGAGCGCTCCTGACGGGTCGGGAGGCGGTACCGTTCCGGGTCGCCGCCGTAAAACGCCTGCACCCCAAACTTCACTGCGTCCACCGCGCTCAAACTTCGCGAAAACTCTGGGTATTCCCGAAGCAGATTCTGGAACTTCTCGATGCGATTGAGGTTGGCGGGGCTGAGGATTTGGCCGGGCTTTTGGCCGTCGATGAGCACCTCAAAGGGCATCACCCCACGGAAGCGCGACTCCAGCCAATCGAGGTCCACCAGCACGCGGTCTTCCTCGGGCAGGTCGTCCACAATGTTGCCCGTGGTGACCATCTTCGTCATGCCCCACGCGCTCAACACCGCCACGGCGAGAGCTGCGAGGTAGACGCGGTTTCGGCGCGTTTGAACGGTGCGCACAAACGTCCCCACCACCGTGTCCACCCAGACGCGGTCGAGGTGGGTCAGGTGGCGTTCGTGGGGCTCCGGCAACCACGTGAACAGGGCCGGAATCAAGATGATGCTGATGCCAAACGCCACCATGATGTTCAGCGACGACACCACCCCAAACTCCACCAGCACGGGGCTGTGTGTGAAGATGAACGTGGCAAACCCGAGCGCAGTCGTCGCGTTGGTCAGCAGCGTCGCGTTCCCCACCTTGGTCACCATGCGCTGAAGCGCAAGCATCTTGTTGCCATGCCTCTTGAATTCCGCTTGGTATTTGTTGACCAAATAGATGCAGTTGGGAACCCCGATGACAATCATCAGCGGAGGGATGAGCGACATGAGCAGCGTCAGGCGGTAGTCCAAAAGGGACATCGTCCCCAACGACCACACTACCCCCACCGCCACCACGGTCAGGCACACCCCGACGACCGCGAGGTTTCTGAAAAACAGGAACAGCAGCAGCGCGGTCACGGCGATGGCCGCTCCGATGAAGTACCCCAGCTCCCCTTTCACCTTGTTGGTGATGGAAATCCGAATGAAGGGCAAGCCGCTGAGGTGCGTTTCGATGCCCGTGCTCTTGGCCCAGCGGTCCGACACCTCGATGATGTCTTCGACGATGTGCCCGCGCTTGGCGGAGTTCAGCATGTCGTGGTTGAACACCACCATCATCAACGTCGCCTCGTTGTCGGGGTTGTAAAGCAACCCGTCGTAGAAAGGCAGCGACCGCACCTCGTCGACGATTTCGTTGGCGCGCTCGTCGGTCAGGGGCGGCGCGTTGGGGAGGCGGTTCACCACGTCGGGAGCCACGGCCTGCAACAGGAACTGGCGATCCGTCGGATGCTTGACGACCTCGAACGCGTTGGTGATGGCAAAGACCGAGTCGATGATGACCGTAGGTTTGCCGTCCACCGTGACCCTCAGGGCGCGAATCTCCTCGGCGAGTTCATGCCACGCTTGCAAACCCTCGGCCGTCCGAAGCCGCGGGTCCTCCACCCCAATGACCAAGACGTTTCCCTCCGCGCCAAACGACTCGAGGAACCGTGCGTGCGCCAATTCCGACGGATCGTCCTCGGGCAAGATGCCGCCGTACTTGTACTGCATCTTGAGGTCGGGAATTTGGAGCCCCATGAACACGGTGACCGCAAACAGGGCCACCACTGTAGGAAGGCGGTGCCGAATCAAGTAGGATGCAATGCGAAGCCACATGGAGAGGTGCAAAGAAACAACAAGCAGGGGCGCAGACCCCAACGGCCGAACTACCTTTGTGCCCATGGAAAACTACGACGTCGTCGTCATCGGAAGTGGCCCAGGGGGCTACGTGGCGGCCATCCGCGCGGCGCAACTCGGATTGCGCACGGCTCTGGTGGAAAAATATTCCACGCTCGGAGGCACGTGTTTGAACGTGGGATGCATCCCGTCCAAGGCGCTTTTGGACAGCTCGGAGCACTACCACCAAGCCAAGGAGCAATTCTCTGCTCACGGCATTGAAGTGGGTTCCCTCGGCATCGATTTTCCCCAAATGATTGCCCGCAAAGGCGAAGTGGTTTCCCAAACCACGGAGGGCATCAACTTCCTCATGAAGAAGAACAACATCGACGTCCACCAAGGGGTCGGTTCGTTCGTGGACGAGCACACCGTCGCCGTCACTCCTGCAAAGGGGACGGCGACGAACATTGGCGCCAAGCACGTCATCGTCGCCACGGGCTCCAAGCCCAGCACGCTGCCCTTCATTGAAGTTGACAAGAAGCGCGTCATCACGAGCACCGAAGCCTTGAGCCTTCCCAAATTGCCCAAATCGATGATTGTCATTGGGGGCGGCGTCATCGGACTCGAACTTGGGTCCGTCTACGCCCGCCTCGGCACGGAGGTGAACGTGGTGGAATACGCCGACAGCATCATTCCGACCATGGACCGCGCGATGGGCAAGGAACTCATGCGTTCGATGAAAAAGCTCGGGGTGAAATTCCACCTCAAGCACGGCGTGAAGGAAGTCACCGCCACGGGACGCAGCGTCACGGTCAAGGCCGACTCGGCCAAAGGCGACGAAGTGACCTTCAAGGCGGAGTACTGTCTCGTCAGCGTGGGCCGTCGTCCGTACACAGAAGGGCTCAACCTCGAAGCGGCCGGACTCAGCACGGACGAGCGCGGACGCATTGACGTCGACGCGCACATGCGCACCAAGGTGCCGCACATCTACGCCATTGGCGACGTGGTCCGCGGCGCGATGCTCGCGCACAAGGCTGAGGAAGAAGGCGTGTTTGCCGCCGAAACGATTGCCGGCCAGCACCCGCACATCGATTACAACCTGATCCCCAACGTCGTGTACACCTGGCCGGAAGTGGCCGGGGTCGGCGCGACCGAGGAGCAGTTGAAGGCGGATGGGGTGCCGTACAAGAGCGGGAGCTTCCCGTTCAAGGCGAGCGGTCGCGCCCGCGCGAGCATGGACACCGACGGACTCGTGAAGGTGTTGGCACACGCGGAGACGGACGAGGTTCTGGGCGTGCACATGTGCGGCCCTCGCGCGGCCGACATGATTGCCGAGGCGGTTGTGGCCATGGAATTCCGGGCCAGCGCCGAAGACATCGCACGGATGAGCCACGCGCACCCGACGTTCACCGAGGCGATCAAGGAGGCGGCCCTGGCCGCGACCGACGACCGCGCACTGCACATTTGAGCCTCTTGGTTGTTTTGAACCCATGAGTCAGCCTTTGAAGACCTGCATCCTGCTTGTGAACTTGGGCACGCCCGACGCGCCGACGGCCGGTGCCGTGGGCCGTTACTTGCGAGAATTCCTGGGCGACGGGCGGGTGATCGACATCCCGTGGTTGCCAAGAAAAATCCTCGTGAACGGAATCATCGCGCCCATCCGCAGGTTCCGAAGCGCCCGGGAATACAAGAAGGTGTGGACCGACGAAGGGTCGCCCCTGTTGCTTTACGGAGAAGCGTTGCAACGGGATTTGCAGGCGCGACTCAGCACCGACGAAGCACAGAAGGCGTTCGGTGGCGAGGTCGTTGTGGAACTGGCGATGCGCTACCAAAACCCCTCCATGGACCGCGTGATGGCCCGCATGGAAAAAGCGCGCTACGACCGCATTTGCATTTTGCCTCTGTACGCCCAATACGCCTCGGCGACGACGGGTTCAACCCTCGAGAAGGCGTTCAAGATTCTGAGCAAGTGGTACGTGATCCCTGAGGTGGTGGCGGTGAGCCAGTACTGGGATTTTGAGGGGTACTTGAAGGGGTTTGTGGAGCAGGCTGCGGCCTTTGATTTGGGCTCCTACGACCACATTTTGTTCAGCTACCACGGGCTTCCGGAGCGGCAGGTGGACAAGATCTACGAAGACCAAAAGTGCGCCAACCACAGCTGCGAGGACGAGATCAACGACGAGAACCGGCAGTGCTACAAGGCGACGTGTTACGCGACGAGCCGGGCCCTCGCCAACCGCTTGGGACTGGCGGAAGATCGCTACACGGTATGCTTCCAGAGCCGTTTGGACAGCAAGTGGCTGCGGCCTTTCAGCGACGACGTCATCGTGGAACGGGGCGAGGCCGGAGACAAGAAACTTCTCGCGTTTAGCCCGGCGTTTGTGGCCGATTGCCTCGAAACGCTGATTGAAATCGGCGAAGAATACCAAGAGGTGTTCGAGGAACACGGCGGCGAGAAAGTCGAGCTCGTGCCGAGCTTGAACGCACACCCCGCTTGGGTGGAGGGGCTTGAAGACCTCGTGCGCCTGCGCATGGGTGTGCCCGCCCGCTCGCACAGCGACACGGTTGCCTCCGCCGAAGCCAACGACTAACTTCCGCGCATGAACGTGCGCTCCCTTCCTGACTTGACCCCGCTTTGCGCGGCGCACAGCCACGTGGCCCTGCTTTGGGACGAGCGGTTGGAAGGCCGCGCCCTCCTTGGGGTGGGGGCACGGCGGTCGCTCGAGGTCGCCGAATGCCGGCCGGGAGATTGGCCGCTTTGGGAAGCTCACCTTCGTGAAAGCCAAAGTCGTGGTGCGTGGAGTTTGGGGTGGCTGGGGTACGACTTGCACGCGTCGTTGGATCTTGCACACGAGGGCGGACGGCCTGCCGTGGGATCCCCGCACCCGGGAGGATGGCCTCTGATGTGCTGGTGGGAACCTCACGTGGTGGTGGAATGGACCCCCGGATCCTCGGTAGCCGAGCTTGTCGCGGGTTCCGAGCTTCCGTGGGCTGAGGAGGTCATGAATGCGGCCAACACGCCGGCCTCGTTGCAGGAGCCCAGGCCAGCCTCGAGCAACTCGGCTTCGTGGGCCGAGCTGAAACCGAATTGGACGCCTGCGCAGTACCGCGAGAAGTTTGATCACGTGCACCGTGCCTTGCGGCGCGGAGACATCTACGAAATGAACCTGTGCATGCCGTGGTCCGGAAGCGCCCCAGGCAACGCCAGTTGGCCGGTCTTTGCCAAACTCGCCGCAGCCACGCGGGCACCGCATTCGGCCTACGTGCAAGCAGGGAATTGGCGCCTGTTGTGTGCGAGTCCGGAACGCTTTTTGGCCCAAGACCAAGGAACCCTGCGCTCGCAACCCATCAAGGGAACCGTTCGCAGAGGCGAGACGGCCGAGGAGGACCTCGTGCTGAGGAACGGCCTGGCCGCGAGTGAAAAAGAACGCGCCGAGAACGTCATGATTGTCGACCTGGTGCGAAACGACCTCAGCCGCGTGGCCGCGCGCGACTCGGTGGAGGTCGAGGAATTGTTTGGGGTGCACAGCTTTGCCACGGTCCACCAAATGATCAGCACGGTCAAATGCACGTTGCGCGACGACGTCGGACCCCTTGACATCTTTCGGGCCACGTTCCCCATGGGCTCGATGACGGGCGCACCCAAACTCAGTTCCATGCGCCACATTGCCCAACTCGAAGGCCACGGCCGCGGGGTGTACAGCGGTGCCGTGGGGTACGCCGAGCCATCTGGAGGTTGGGACTTCAACGTCGTGATCCGAAGCCTTATGCACCGCGCCGACACGGGTCGCGTAGATGCCACCGTGGGTGGCGCCATCACCTTGCTGTCGGAAGCGGAACTCGAGTACGAGGAGTGTTTGCTGAAAGCCGAGGCGCTTCGAACCTGCCTCGCCCCATGAAACGGTTGCTCTCGGTGGTGGAACGTGCCTTGGGCAAAGCTGGGGTCTCGCCCGGAGGCCGGGTGGTGGTCGCCGCGAGCGGCGGGTGCGACTCGACGGTCCTCCTGCACCTCGTTCACGCGCTCGGCCACCGGATTGTTGTGGCGCACGTGGACCACGGAACGCGAGGTGCGGAGAGCGACGGAGATCGCGAAGCGGTCCGGGCGTGGGCCGAGGCGCACGACGCGGCATTTGAGTTGCTGATGTTGGATTTCGAGGAGGCCAAGGCAGGATCGCAAGGGTTTCAAGGGGAGGCTCGAAAGCAGCGCATGGCGTGGTTGGAAACCCTTCGCCAGGCGCACGAAGCCGAGGCGGTCCTGACCGGCCACCACGCGGACGACCAAGCTGAAACCTGGCTGCTTCACGCGATGAGGAGTGCCAACCCCTGGGCCGTCAAAGGCATGGCCTCGCGCGAAGGACACGTGGTTCGACCCTTGTTGGACGTCCCCCGGATCGAGCTGCGCAAACTTGCCGAGACGCAAGGATGGTCTTGGCGAGAAGACGCCAGCAACGCCTCCGAGGCGTACCTCCGCAACCGAGTTCGCCACGAAGTGCTGCCCTTGCTTGACCAGCTCAGGCCTGGCACGTCCCGGCACCTGAGCCACCTCGCCGCTCGCGCCGCATCTTGGAGCAACGAAGTAGAAACCCTGCTCGACAAGGCCTTTGTGGCCGTGAAATCCGGGGCGAACGAGTGGAGCATCGATGCGTTGCAACGCACTCCGCTCGGCAAGGAAGCCCTTCGCCGGTCCCTTCACAACCGAGGTTGGACCGACGGCGTCGCCGAGCAAGCTTTGAGCCTTCTCGAAAGCCAACCCGGGGCGCATGTCCAAGCCAAAGGACTCAAGCTCGTTCGCGAACGGGAGGTGCTTCTGGAAATCACGCTGCCCAACGCCAGCTCGAAGCCCAGCCCCAACCGACCAGACCTCGGGACAAGGCTGCGCTGCGACGAACAAGGCGAAGTCCGTACCGCAGCGGGCACGTGTTCTTGGAGGCCCGCACCATGTCCAGCTTCCGTCGAAGGAATGAGTGTCCATGCCCTTTGGGTGCCGGAGGCCTGGTTGCCGCTCACTCTCCGTCCTTGGGCACACGGAGAACGCATCCAACCTCTCGGCATGACGGGACGAAGCCTCGTCAGCGACGTCCTTACGCAGGCCCAAGTCCCCCACGCGGTGCGTTCTGAAGCGCTGGTGCTGGAACGGACGAGCGACGCGTGTTTGATTTGGGTTGCCGGCCACAAACTTGCGGAACAGGCGCGCCTGCAGCTTGACCAATTTGCAGGCGCGCCCGGCCTCCAAATCACCTTCACCCCTCACCCGAGGCCAGGATCCACCTGACCCCCTGCACGAACCTTTGCCCCGCACCCACCGACCCCGCACCGCCTCGAACCCACAACTCCTCGACACCATGAACTCAACCCACGCTTCGACCCTTGCACCTCCCCGCGTTCTGGAAGCCCACGAACGCGAACGGGCCCTCGCACTGTTTCTCGTTCTCGCGGGGTTGTTTGTGGCGAGCCTCGTGTCGTGCAACCTGATTTTCAGGAAGTTCTTCGCTTGGGAGGTGGGCGGCTTCACGTTGGAGCAAAGCGTGGGGCTTTTGCCGTACCCGTTGACGTTTTTGGTCACGGACGTCATCAGCGAAATCTACGGCCGCCGTAAGGCCAACCTTGTGGTGCTGTCAGGCCTGGCCGCCTCGCTAGTGACCCTTGGAATTGTCACGGTCGCGGGCGTCACCGAGGCCGCCACCTGGTCCCCAGTCACCAACGCCGAGTACGACCACGTCTTCGGCCAAACGGTGCTTGCGGTCGGAGCCAGCATGGCGGCCTACCTGCTCGCCCAGTTTTTCGACGTGCGGATTTTTCATTTCTGGAAAGGAGTCACAGGCGGAAAACACCTTTGGCTTCGGAACAACCTCTCCACGATCCCCTCCCAAATCGTCGACACCACCTCGGTCCTGTTCTTGCTTTGTGCCGTGGGAGAAATCGCCTGGGGGCGCTTCGGGACATTGCTCTTGAACGGTGTGGCATTCAAGGCCCTCATTGCCGCACTCGACACGCCGCTGGTCTACCTCGCAGTGGGTTGGATGCGGCGCACGTTCAAGCTTGCCCCAGGCCAAGAAATTGAACTTTAATCCGGCCTTGAATTCGCCCCCCGTGCGGTTGCCCACCGCCCGTTGTGACGAATTGGGGTCCAACCCCTTCGACGCACTTGGGGTGCGAGGTATCTTTACGAGCCAAGAAACCCTGAACATGGAATTCAGCACCTCGATTGACTCTCCTCTTTGGACCCGCGCCTTCCGCCTCACGATCGCACTCGTTTGCGCCGCCCTGGGATGGACTTCTCCCTCCGCATTCGCCCAAATCGAAGACCCCGTCACCTGGGACTTTGCGCTCTATCCGAGCGAACAAGAAGGGTTGCATGATTTGGTGATTCACGCCCAAGTGGATTCGTGCTGGCACATCTACAGCCAAGACAACGACCCGTACAACGGCCCCGTGCCAACGAGCTTCGAATTTGACTTGCCCGCGGGCATCAAGGCCGTAGGAAAGGTTGAAGAGTGCACTCCGATGGAGGAATACGACCCCAACTTCATGATGGACCTCAAGTATTTTGAGGAGCACGTCTACTGGCGCCAAACCCTCGACCTGAGTGGTGCCAACTCCGAAGATGCCGTTTCCGGATACCTCGTGTTCATGGTGTGCGACGCCAGCATGTGCTTGCCGCCTGAGGAAATCGCCATCAGCGTCAAGGTTTCTGACGTCCAACCGGCTTCGGAGCGCCCCAATTACTGCCCGCCTTCGCAGCATTGGTGCGATCACGGTGCAAACGCAGGCCACGAAGAAGAAGGCCACGACGGAGGGATGTTCAGCGAAGGAAGTTCCTCCACCAGCAACGACGAACCCACCGACTCGGATTCAGGCGAAGAAGGCGAAGAGGGGTTGATTTGGACGTTCTTGCTTGGGTTTGGCTTGGGGCTCGCCGCCTTGTTAACGCCTTGCGTTTTCCCGATGATTCCGATGACGGTGAGCTTCTTCACCAAGCAATCCAAAACCCGGGCAGAAGGCATCCGAAACGCCCTCATTTACGGGTTCTTCATCATCTTCATTTACACCGCATTGGGCCTAGCCCTGACGGCGTTCTTCGGGGTGGACGTGCTCAACGTCATTTCGACCGACCCCATTTTTAACGTGTTCCTTTTCCTGCTGTTGCTGGTCTTCGGTGCAAGCTTCTTGGGTGCCTTTGAAATTCAGCTGCCTTCGAGCTGGGCCAACAAGGCAGACGAGGCGTCGGACCGCGGGGGAATCGTGGGCATCTTCTTCATGGCCGCCACGTTGGCCATTGTGTCCTTCTCATGCACGGGTCCGCTGGTGGGCTCGGCGCTTGCAGGCGCAGCCACCGGATCTTTTGCGGCGCCCACCGCGGTGATGCTCGGCTTTTCATCTGCACTGGCCTTGCCGTTTGGGTTGTTCTCCGCATTCCCAGGTTGGCTCAACAGCCTTCCCCAAAGCGGCGGCTGGCTCAACAGCGTCAAGGTGGTTCTCGGGCTGCTTGAGATTGGGTTTGCGTTCAAGTTCTTGAGCAACGCAGACCTGGTGCTGCAACTCGGCTTGCTCCAACGGGAGCTGTTCATCGCCATTTGGATTGCCGTGAGTTTGGCCATCGCGTTTTACTTGTTTGGGTGGTTTACCCTTCCTCACGACAGCAAAGTGGAGCGCATCGGCGTGTTCCGATTCTCGCTCGGGATGGCCTTCATGATGCTCGGCATCTACCTCCTTCCCGGCATGTGGGGTGCGCCGGTCAACCTGATCAGCGGGTTCCCCCCTCCGACCTTCTACAGCGAGTGGCAACAAGGCGGGCACGGAGGTGAAGGCGGTTCGCATGGCGGGCACGTCGAGGCGCGATTTGACGACTACGAAGAAGGCCTCGCCGCGGCCAAGGCTGAAGGCAAGCCCATGCTCTTGGACTTCACGGGGTGGGCGTGCGTGAATTGCCGGAAGATGGAAGAGCAGGTTTGGTCTGACCCCAAGGTGGCCCAAATCCTCACCGAAGAAGTCGTCCTCGTCTCCTTGTACGTGGACGACCGCAAAGCGCTTCCCGAATCCGAACACCGCGTTGAACAGTACGGCGGGAAGGACTTCCGCATCAAAACCGTGGGCAACAAGTGGTCGTACTTGCAAGCGTCGCGCTTCAACCGCAACGCCCAGCCGTTCTACGTCATGATTGACCACAACGGGGACCACGTTGGCGGCAGTGCCGGCTACGACCCCGACCCGGAGCTCTTCCTGGAGTTTTTGGCGGACGGGTTGTCCGAATTCAAACGTTGATTCCCGAGCCTCGGGCATGAACTTCCTCTGCTTCGTTCGTCCCAAGTGTGGAGGTTTGGGGCATGAACACCATCTTTGACTCCATGCGGATCCGCGAACACTTCGAAGAAAGCGCCCAACTGGCAAGCGACGTCCTCCGCGACGAGGCCTTCCTCGCGGCCATGGGGAAGGGCGCAGAGCTGCTCGTCGACGTTCTCGGAAACGGACACAAAGTCCTTTCCTGCGGCAACGGTGGATCCATGTGCGACGCCATGCATTTCGCAGAGGAATTGAGCGGCCGGTACCGGGACGACAGAAAGCCGTTTGCCGCCCTGTCCCTCTCGGACCCCTCCGCGCTGACCTGCATTGGAAACGACTACGGCTTCGAACACGTGTTTGCAAGGCAAACGGCTGCGCTTGGCCAGCCCGGAGACCTGCTCCTCGCCCTGAGCACCAGCGGAAATTCAGCCAACGTTCTGGCCGCCGCCGAAGAAGCCAAGCGCCGCGGGATGCGCGTCCTGTCGCTCACCGGCAACGGGGGCGGCAAGCTCGCCCTGACCTCGGACGTGGACGTTTGTGTTCCATGGACGGGCTACGCCGACCGCATCCAAGAAGTTCACATCCGGTGCATCCACGCCTGGATTGACGCCGTCGAACAGGCGCTCGCATAAACCCATGGTGTTCCACACTTGGGGCTTCGTTCCGACGAGGCCAGATCGCCCGTGGGTGAAGGTGGAGTTGCGCGCTGAACAAGGTGCGGTGCTGCGCGTTTCAGGAGCATCCTATTCCGCGGTGCTGGGAAGCCTGGCCCGCGTTCGGGCGGCACTCCAATCGGTGCACGTCCGGTGGCCCGGCAAGGCCCTCACGCTGCACGTTCATCCGCCCTGCCGACCAGAGGATTTCGTGCACCTCGACGTCCCCGTCGCCCTGACCCTGCTCGCGCTTCAGGGTCAGGTTTCGTCCGTGAACGTGGCCCAAGTAGCTTCGACGGGAACGCTGAGTCTCGACGGCAAAATTCACGCCGCGGTCGATCGGTCCTCCCATGCCGGACTGCCTCACTGCAGCGCAGACCCCGTCCCTGCAGGACTTCGTCTGCTCGTGGGGCCTGAACAACTTTGCTCCCCGCTCCCCATTCAAAACGTCCAGGCTCAGGCCTTGGCCGAGCTTGAACGCCGCCTCGACGCTTGGCTCCGCACCGCCGGAGAACGCATGTCCGTTTCGGTTGCCTCGCCAGAGGAGCACCGACCTGCGCGCGGCTGGTCTGACCTCCGCGGCGAGGGCCGGGCGAAGACCTGGTTGTGCATCGCCGCGCACGGACGTCTCCCCGTACTGATGTCCGGAGCGCCAGGAGTAGGCAAAAGCAGCCTCGCACGCGCCTGCCAAGACTTGCTCACGGCCTCGCCTTCCACGCTAGGCCCACCCCCACCAGGCGCCGTTCCCTTCCTCGCACCCCATCCGACCGGGGGATCTGCAGGGCTGTTGGGTTCGTGGCGCCGAGGTCAACCGATTCCTGGCGCGTGGGCTTTGGCACACGGGGGGGTGCTCTTCCTCGATGAACTCCCTGAATGGCCCAAACCGGCCCGAGAAGGACTTCGTCACCTCCTCGAAACCGGGGTGCTCGACTTGCATCGCGCAGAGGGCTCGGCCAGGTGGACTTCCAACGCTTGGGTTTTGGCGGCCATGAACCTGTGTCCTTGCGGCCAACACGAGCGAGGTTGCGTGTGCACCTCCGCAGAAAAGCTCGGCTACCGAAAGAGGTTAACCGCACCCCTGCTCGAGCGGTTTCCCGTTCAGCTCGAGGTTGGGGTGGATGACACCGAATGCCCCAAAACGTGGAAGGAATGCCGAGCTTGGCTGGCCAAGGGAGCCCTTCGTACGAACCTGCGGTGGTCGGGCGAAGCCCGTGATGCCTTGGCATCCGTGATTCAATCGGGCTTGAACAGCAAGCGCCTGCAAAACCACCTCAAGCGCCTTGCGGAAGGGCATTCGTGTTGGGCAGAACGCGACGAAGTCTCCGAACCGGATGTGTACGCTGCGTACGACGTGACGTGGATGAATCGTCCAGGATGGCGGTCGGACCGCAACCCCACTTCGACGCATTCGGAAGGCAGTGACGCGTACTTTTGAGCCATGGCGACAGTCCTTCCTGCCCGGGGCCTAACCCCCCATCTTCACGATTCTGTTTGGCTTGCACCCAACGCCACCGTGGTGGGTGACGTTCATCTTGGCGAAGAAAGCACCGTTTGGTTTTCCGCCGTCGTGCGGGGGGACGTGGCTCCCATTCACGTCGGAAAACGCGTCAACATCCAAGACGGCGCGGTCATACACGGCACCTACGAGAAAAGCCAAACCGTCTTGGAAGACAACGTCAGCATCGGACACAACGCCGTCGTGCACGGGGCGCATGTCAAAAAAGGCGCCTTGATTGGCATGGGCGCGGTGGTCATGGACCACGCCGTGGTGGGAGAGAATGCCGTGATCGCTGCAGGAGCTGTGGTGTTGGCCGGAACTTCCATTGGTGCGGGCGAGCTCTGGGCCGGGGTGCCTGCCAAATGCCGCGGACCGGTAAGCGAGGAACTCAAGGCGCACCTCAGCTCCACCGCCGACCGGTACGTCGAATACGCCAGCTGGTTCTAGGTCGTTTCCGGCCAAGCCGCCTCGACGAGGTCGACGTGTTCGCCCATGATGTGCGAAGCCCCGTCCGCGAAGGACTGCGTGAAGTCGGTGACTTCAAAGCGGCGAGTTGCTGTGTCTGTTGCGGAGAGCAACCCGCGTTCGCGAAGCACTTCCTCCACCCTCAACGACACGATGCTCGGTGCATTGAGCACGGCCATGCCTTCCGGCAGCTGCGCTCGAATGTCGTCCATGACCAACGGGTAATGCGTGCATGCCAACACCAAAGCGTCCTTGTCGTTGGCCCAACCGTCTGAGAAATACGCTTCAACCACGGCGTGAGAAATGGTTCCGTTGTGAAATCCTTCCTCGATGGCGCTCGCCAACAAGGGTGTGGCCAACGATTCCACCTTCAAGCCACTCCTCTGCATCAACGTGTCGTAGAGCCCGCTTTGGACTGTGGCCCGTGTGCCAATCAACGCCAAATTCCCGCCGGGGTGGTGGGTTGCTGCCCATTCCACCACGGGGTGTACCACGTCAATGACGGGGACTTCGGAACCCGCCACGGCACGAACCTCTTCAAGCGCGTTGCTGGAGGCCGAATTGCAAGCCACCACAAGGGCCTTGCATCCTTGGTCGAGCAGACGCCTCGCGATGCCGGTGGCGTATTCCTTGAGTCGCTCGGGGCTCTTGTCGCCGTAGGGCATGTGGGCGGTGTCGCCCACATAGCGCAACGACTCCCGAGGGAGTCGTTCCAACAGGGCCTTGGCGATGGTCAAACCGCCAATCCCTGAATCAAACATGCCGATGGGCGCGTCGTTGCGCATGGCCGAAATTGGACCGGCAATTACATTCCCAACTTGGTCTTCACCAAGCTGGAAACGTCCGTGCCCCCGTTGTACAGGGTCACGCCCGTGCTGGAATCAAAAATGTACGTGAAGCCTTGCTCCTTGCCTACGTCCTCGATGGCTTTGCGAACGCGCTCCACCATGGGGGCGAGGAGCTGCTGCTCCATTTGGGCGAGGTCGTTTTGAATGGTCATCCCAAACTCCTGCAATCCCGAGTCGAGCTGCTGCAACTCGCGCTCCTTTTGTTGGCGAATGGCGTCGGGCCACGTGGCCGCTTTCGCTTGGTAGTCCGCAAACTTGGTTTCGAGCTCTGTTTGCATGCGCGTGACTTCGCTTTCGTATTCCGCGGCCGCGGCTTCAATCGAAGCCTGAGCCTCGGCACGTTCTGGCAAGGTCAAGAGGATTTCTTGCGCGTCGAGGTGGCCGAATTTTTGGGCCACGGCGTCCGTCAATCCGACAGAGAGAGCCAAGGCGAGGAGAAGGAAATGTTTCATGATGTTCGTGTTCAGGTGGGGAAAGTTCGCTCAGGGGCGCCCTGCAGACTTCGCCGCGGGGAAAAGCCCGGGAAGTTTGTTCAATTCTTGCCGCCGGATCTGGGGGTCATGCTGCCGCCGGCTCCGCGCGTTGCGCCGTTCAAACGATCCTGCGCACCGTCGCGTGCGCCGTTCACGGCGTCACGTCCCTTGTCCATCAGGCTGTCGCCACCCTTGCCACCGTCCTTGCCGCCTTCGGGCGCCACGGTTTCCCCAGGGACGTAACCGAGCTTCTTGATGAGGCGGTCGGAGATGTCGTATTTGGGGTTGGTGTAGAGCATGTTGCTTTGGTTGCTCTTGTCGAAGATAACCATGTACCCGCTGCCCGACGCGATGTCCTTGAGCGATTCAAAGATCTGCTGTTGCACGGGTTCGATGAGCTCTTGGCGCTTCTGAAAAAGTTCGCCCTCCACCCCAAACTTCTGCTTCTGCATCTCCTTCGCTTCCGCGCGCTTCTTCGCGATTTCGTCTTCGCGCTTGACACGCATCTCGGCAGTGAGCAACACGCGCTCTGCGCGGTACGCCACCTCGAGTCGGTCGGCGGCTTCGAGCTTGGCCTCAATGTCCGCCTGCCACTGGATGGCGTAGTTGTTCAACTCGGTTTGGGCGGTGGCGTACTCCGGCATGTGCAACAACACGTATTCGGAGTCGATGTAGGCGAATTTTTGGGCTTGGCCGGCAAGCGCCGTCAGGCCCAACACGGCCAGAAGCGCCCACTTGGACGTCGCCTGAGTCAAGGTGTGAGGAAAAAAAGTCATGAGGTTGTCTTGTCAAATTTGGGGCCAAACTCGCCGTCCGTCAAAGTTCGCCCATGTTCATGCCAATGGAGAAGTGGAATTGCCCGCGCGCCATGTTGGGCACGGCAGGCAGATCGTCCAGCCTCCATCCGTAATCAAGTCCCAGCAGGCCAAACATCGGCAGGAAGATGCGCAAGCCCACCCCGGCCGAACGGTAGACCTGGAATGGATTGAACGCACGCGGGTCCTCCCAAGTATTCCCCCCCTCCAAAAAAGCGAGGGTGTAAATGGTCGCACTGGGGTTGGTGCTGAGTGGGTAGCGCAGTTCGGCGCTGTATTTGGCGACTACCGGGGCACCGGTGTTGCGGTCGGGAGCCGTCAAACTCAGGTCGTCGTACCCCCGCAGGTTCAGGATTTCCCGTCCGTCAAGCACGAAGCCACTCAAAAACACCCCGCCGAGGTAAAACCGCTCGAACGGGCTGAGCCCAGCCCGACGGTTGTACGCACCAATGAGGCCCACGCCCGCGGCCGTGCGCAGCACCAGGCTCTTGGGATTTTCACCGCCACTCTGCGTCAAGGGCGTGTACCATTCAGCCTTGACCTTCCACTTGTGGTACTCGACCCAACGGAAGCGGGTTTGGTCGTCGACGGGGCTTCCGTCCTCGTTGGTGTAAAAGCCGTCGGGGCGGAACGCGCTGTAGGGCGGAGTCGCCTTGACGCTGACTTCAATGTTGGAACCCCAAACCGGGAAAATCGGGTCGCTTACTGAGTTTCGGCCCACCACGGCCGTCAACGCGAGGTTGTTCGCGCGGCCGTTCGAAAAGCTGAAGAAGGACCCAAATTCGTTCAAGTTGAAGTGCTGGTACGAAAGGGCCGCCTGAAACACGAACCAGTCGTCGGGCTTTTTCCAGCGCTGACCAAGCCCCACCTGAGCCCCCGTGATCTCCAAGGATTGCCGCCCCTCGTTCACCACTCCGTCGATTCTCTTGGGCTGGCCGTTGCTTTGGATGGACCTCCACACACTGAAGCTCAATGAGTTGGGCTTCTTTCCTCCCAACCAAGGCTCCGTGAAGCTGAAGTTGTAGCTCTGGAAGAACAGTCCGTTGGATTGCGCACGAAGGGAGAGGCGCTGCCCGTCTCCTGTAGGGATTGGGCGCCACGTGCCCTTCTTGAACATCTTCGACGCGGCGAAGTTGGTGAAACTGACGCCGAGCGTGCCGACGATTCGGCCCCCGCCCCAACCGCCGCTGAGCTCGATTTGGTCTGACGGCTTTTCCTCCACAGTGTACTCAATGTCCACGGTTCCGTCTTCCGGGTGCTGAATGGGGTTGACCCCGAAGGCCTCCGGATTGAAGTACCCCAGTTGCGACAATTCGCGCTGGGTGCGGATGATGTCTGTGCGGCTGAACAAGTCCCCTGGTCGCGTCCGAATCTCGCGGTACACCACGTGGTCGTTGGTCTTGCTGTTGCCTTGAACCTTGACTCGGCCGATGCGGAATTGCTGGCCCTCCATCATCCGAATCTCGATGTCAATGGTGTCCCCCACCACCCGCTTCTCGAGGGGGCGCGCATTGAACGTGAGGTAACCGTCGTCTTGGTAGAGTGAACTCAAATCCATCCCTTTGGGATCCATGAACACCCGCGTCTCGAGGCGCGACAGGCTGAACACTTCGCCGCGTTGGATGTCCAGCAAGCTGTCGAGCTGGGTCGTGCGGTATTTGGTGTTGCCCGTGAAGGTGATGTCGCCGAAATAGAACGGGTTGCCCTCTTCCACCCAAACGTCCAACACCACCTCACCTTCTGTGTTGCGGCTCAAGCTGTCGCGCAGCACACGTGCGTTGCGGTAGCCTTCGGCGTGGTAGTGGTCCACCACCTTGTCGAGGTCCGTTTCGAAGGCGTTTTCAAGGTATTTCGAGGCCTTGTAGAACCGCCACCACCGACGCTCCTTGGTCTCTTTCATTTTTCGTGCCAGCACCTCGGGCTCCAAGGCTTCGACGCCGTGAAATGCGATTCGGTCAATTTTCACCTTCTCCCCCTTGTCGACGGTGATTCGAAGCTTGGTTCCGTTCGCAAAAAGGGTGTCGGGCTGTTGGTCCATGGCGATGGCCACGTCCAGGAAACCTTTGTCCACGTAGTGATCGCGAATGCGCTTGGAGGCGACTGCCTTGACGTTTTCGTCGAGGATCCGACCGGTCAGCAAGTCAATCTTGCCCTTGACGGTTTCCTGTTCCGAGCGGTTGACGCCGGCGATGCTGTACCGCGTGAGGCGGGGCAATTCCTGCACCCGAATGACGAGGTACGCGTCACGCCCACGCACTTCCGCCACCTCGATTTGGATGTCGGAAAACAAGTCTTGGGCCCAAAGTGCCGTGATGGCCCGCTTCAAGGCGTCGCCCGGAATGTCAATTTCCTGCCCCACTTGAAGGGAACTGAACAACTTGATGGCTTGCACGTCCGTGTGTTCCGCCCCGAGCACCGTCAGTCCCGCCACCTTGTAGGTGCTTGTCAAGGACAAATCAATCAGCTCCTCTTGCGCTTGCAACGCAGGGGCCAACGCGACCAACCAGCAACCCAACACGGCCGCAATTCCCAGTCCTCTCATCAACTTTGCTTGCCTTGGGGGAGGGCGCCAAACCGGCGCTCCCGATGTTGAAAATCTCGTATGGCGTCAAAAAAGTGCTCCTTCCGGAAGTCCGGCCAAAGCACCGACGTGAAGTGAAACTCCGCGTAGGCGAGCTGCCACAACATGAAGTTGCTGATGCGGTGCTCTCCAGAGGTTCGAATCATCAGCTCGGGGTCGGGCAAATCTGCCGTTTGGAGGTACTTGTCGATGGTCGAAGGCAGAATTTCTTCCGGCGCGAGCCCGTCCGCCATCATGCTGCGGATGGCTTCCACCATTTCCCATTTGGCGCTGTAGCTCAACGCCAAGACCAAATCGAGGTGCACCTCCCCTTCGGGACCTGTTTTCACGCGCTCCAACTCCGCTTGACACGCCTCAGGAAGGCTCGCCACGTCCCCAATGGCCCGCAGTCGCACGCCTTTGCTTCCCAACTCCATCGCCTCTTGAACCAACGTCTTCACCAGCAAGTCCATCAGGGCGTCCACTTCGTCCTTCGGGCGGTTCCAATTTTCCGTGCTGAAGGCGTACAACGTGAGGTAACGCACGCCGCTTTCCAGCGCCGCCTCGACCGTGGCTCGAACCGATTCCACCCCGTGGGCGTGCCCGAAGACCCGCTCCTCGCCCCGACGTTTGGCCCAGCGGCCGTTGCCATCCATGATCACAGCGACGTGTTCCGGCACGCGATTGGGGTCGATTCCCGCTGCCCGCAGGGCTCGGTCACGTGATTCATTGGGGGGCGAACTCGGCGTCGTCATTGCTCCCAGCAAGTTGTGGCCTTTTTGCTGACGCGAAAACCCAAAGAGAACAAAAAATAGCCGTACCGGTCGTTGCGTCCGGGGTCGCCTCGTTGCAACCCTGCCAGCGACTGACCCTCCGGCATATCGTCGAGGCTTCGGTCCGCGAATTGCACGGCGATTTGGCCTCGCGCTTCGCGCAACAACGAAGGGTTCATGTACACTGTGCTGACGTCGTCGAGGTAATCGGTCCAGGTTTTGCGCGCGCCCCATTCGAACTGGAACGACATCCCCGAACCCAAATTCCCCTTCCATCCCAAGCCGTAGGGCACGGCCAATCCCCAAGGCAAGTAATTCTCAACGTCTTGAAACCACCCTTGACCCTCCGTCCCCATGGGTTGGAGAGGTTGCCAGTTGCCGTAGACGTCTTGACCTTCCGGATCGTGGGGGTACA
>Ga0255781_10000066_pt1 | contig 73346 bp, 102 predicted proteins | sample 101ome_21_FD_179979 | JGI IMG/M metagenome (GOLD analysis project Ga0255781, IMG submission 179979) | Coastal salt marsh microbial communities from the Groves Creek Marsh, Skidaway Island, Georgia - 101413BT metaG (version 2) | ecosystem: Environmental > Aquatic > Marine > Intertidal zone >... | reverse complement strand
GACTCTCCCCGGTTTGTTGTTACACACCGTGGTCTTCGGTCTTATCGTGTGGGGCACCATGCAAATCAAGCCGAAGCGTGAACAGTACGAAGCCATGGTAGCCGCCCCGGCCCCGTCACCAGCGCCGGCTCCGGCTCCGGCTCCGACTCCACCAAAGAAACTTCCTCCCGTTGAAGTCCCAGCGCCCAGTCCGAGCGTGGAAAAGACGCACGAAGTGATGATGGTGGAAGACGAAGGCATCTCTTTCGCCCCGATCGACACCGACCTCCAAATGGGTGAGTTCGACGCCATGGTCGGCCCGGCTCCGACGCGTAAAGAGATGACGTGTGGCTGCCCAGATGGAAGCAGCGTCCGCGTCACCAAGTAATCTGAGCCCCGAGGCCCACAAGACTCCCCAATTGGGGATTTTCGGTTTTACACGTGACGAATCATGACTCGTCACGTGTAAAACGCTAATTTTGGAGAAGGGTGTGGAAGACCGAGCGGTCCGCCGGGTGCGTCACAACACGACGCGACGACATCGCCCACGCACTTTCTAAAATGAATTCTGAACTCAACGTCACCACCGCGTTGTTCAATGCAATCAAATTCGTCGAGTATTCGACTGGAATGATCACTCTTGCTCCCGATGGCGACGAGTGGGAGTGGTGGAGATTAGACGGACGTATGCGCCTCGGGTTTCGATCCACCGATGAAATCGATGAAACAAAGCGACAGTCGGTCACGGCGATTCTGAAAGAACAGGGCTGGTCTGTCTTCTGGTCAGATGATGATGATCAAGAGCTTTGGATCTCTTTCTCACTCAACAGAATCTATAATGATGTGGAATCATTTTTGAAGGGAAGGCACCCGAGCAATATTAGGTAAAAAAAGGGTTGTAATAACGTGACGTCACTTCGCGACGCATCCATCCATCCATGTTGAAGTGCAAGTGTACGGTGGAAGACGCGCACGTCCACTGCGAGCGCGCCTTGCTCAGTGAACACTTCCCGTACACCTACTTCCCGTGTTTATCACTGTCGAACTCGTCGGAAGAGGAAGACGACGAGGAGTGCGCGCATGCGTGGAGAAAGTACGGACACAAGTATGGAAGGGGATCTGTAGAAAGAGAATATTACAAATGTAGACTATGTGCCTTAAGGAAGCGGACAATCTTCAAGGTGACACGTAAGGGTAGGGTGGAGACTGATTGTAAAATGTCACGCGCGCGCTAAAATGATTCATCGAACGCGATGTCCGACTGCTCCGGTTTCCCATACTCCGACACCCGACGCTCGAAGAAATTCGTCTTCCCCTCGATGCTTTGATTTTCCATGAACGTGAATGGGTTCTTACTGTTCCACAGGGCTGGGTGACCGAGTGACTTGAGCAAGCGGTCGGCGACGTACTCGATGTACGTGCTCATGTGTTCGGCGTTCATACCGATGAGTGAGACCGGGAGGGATTCGCACACAAACTCCTTCTCTATGGCCACGGCCTCTTGGATGATCGTGTTGACGACGGCCCGACTCGGTGGTTTCCTCAACATCCTTATCAACTCGCATCCGAACTCCAAGTGAAGACCCTCGTCCCGGCTGATGAGCTCGTTCGAGAAGGTCAAGCCCGGGAGCAATCCACGCTTCTTCAACCAGAAGATGGCGCAGAACGACCCACTAAAGAAAATCCCTTCCACGCACGCGAATGCGAACAACCTCTCCCCGAGTGGCCTGTCCCGAGACAACCAAGACATGGCCCACTTGGCCTTCTTTTGGATGCACGGGATGGTCTCGATAGCGCTGAAGAGCCTGTCCTTCTCGTCCTCGTCCTTGATGTATACGGAGATGAGCTTGCCGTACGTCTCCGAGTGCACCCACTCGTTGTGTTCCTGGAAGGCGAAGAACGCCCGCGCCTCTGGAATGGTGATCTCGGACGCAAAGTTCACCGACAAGTTCTCGAACACGATGCCATCGCTCGAGCTGAAGAATGCCAACACCATCCGTATGAAGTGCTGCTCATTGTGAGTCAGGTCGTCCCACTTGTCCAAGCTGAAATCTATCTCCTCCGCGGTCCAATTACTATGTTGGGCTTTCTTGTACATCGAGAACAAGTTCTCGTATTTCACCGGGATCAGGCTGAACCTGTCGAGGCTCTTCGCAGTCATGGGTTCGTATGTCTCGGTCTCCAACCAATCCTCGAATTGGAAAAAATCACCGATGAGTTCGTCGTCGAGGAAGATCTGTGGGTAGCTGTGTACTTTCTTTTGGCATTTGATGTCGAGTTCTTCCTTGGATATCCTAACCTTGTTATACGGTAGTTTGTGCTCTTCACATAATATAGCCGCTTCTTCGCAATAATCGCACCCGTCCTTCGAGTAAATTGTGATCCCCATGTGTTATCAGCCTGGAAAAAATTATGCCATAAAATTTTAAGTTTGATGTCCGCGATTGACGCGAAAGAGATACATAAAGGTGACGTAGTACGAGTCCTTACCAACGAGGACGGTTTGGAGGACTTGACGTGGGCCGTCGTCGGCATGAACACAGGACGCGTCCTCGGTGTGCACTACTTGAACGAGACCGAGCGTACCTACAAGGGCGCCGCCGTCTGGGAGTTGGACGAGGAGATGAGCCCGGCGGAATACACCACCCTGAGCGAGCACTGGCCCGACGGAACCCTGTCCGACGTGCACTTCCACCACATCGGTAAGAACTTGTACGCGTCCCTGGATGAGATCGACCCCAACGACGACGACAGTGAGGTGTGGTCGATCGGGAGTTCGGACACTTCCCTGTCCGGTTTCATCACCAGTGACAGCAGCGTCGGTGAAGAACCCAATAACGCCAGGGCGATCGATCGGGAGTGGGACAGTTGGAGGCCTTTAGCGGGTGGTCGTTCCTTTAAAGATACCATCGACGCTATCGAGGAACGCATCAGATCCAGATCCGCGCCACAGTGAGTCGCGAAAAACCTCGCACACTCGTACCGAATGCTGGCAGCTATTTGGTCCCAAGTGGACACCCTACGACCCAAACAACTATTTGACGATAAGCCAGCGCAAAACAAGGATGTATGCTCCGAGTGCAAAGGCGCCAAGGTGTTCTGTGATGGACTCCCCGTGTGCCGAGACTGTGGGCTCGTCGAAGACGGCTTCGTCCTCGACGCCCCGGAGTGGGCTTCGGGCATCAACGAAGACGGTAAGGTGACGGACGGTTCTCGCTGCACGAAGACGGCGAACCCGGAGCTCTTCAGCGAGCAGTGGGGCAAGTCAACGGTCATGCAGTCGAAGCGCTTCGACACCCCCGGGAAGAAAAGACTGGCCAAGATCAATTTCCACATGAGTATGAATCACAAAGACAGGTCCCTGTGGACGGCGTACAGATCGATCGACGAGTCGTGCAGCACGCTCAGCGACGCCGTGCTCACGGACGCGAAGACCATGTACAAACGTTTCAACAACCTTAAGAAAATCACCCGAGGCAAGGTGCGCACGGGCATAAAGGCACAGTGTGTTCTTTACGCGTGCCGACTCAACAAGACACCGAGAAGTGTGCAAGAGATTGCGGAAATGTTCGGCATCACACAGCGAGAGGTGACTCGCACCGGTGATTTGTTCAAACAGGCCGTGCCGGAGAACGCCCCGGATAACGCCACGGCCAAACCGTCGGATGTTATGGTGCGCATCCTCAACAACTTTAAGGAGATCTCCAGGGAAGACAGGGCGTTGTGCGTGAGACGCGCGGTGGACAGCGAGAACATCGTCGAATTGATGTCAAAGACCCCTCACAGTATCGCGTGTGGCGTGTTGTACATCACCCTCAAAGACAAAGTCAGCAAACAGGAAGTGTGCTCCAAGGCTGGCATCTCCATCCCAACCTTGAATAAGATTGAAGGGATACTCACGAAAGAGCTTAAGAACTAACCACCCTTGTAATAAAGAATCGAACCATGGCTGAGGACCAAGACCAAATAAAGCTCTTCCTATCGACCCCATGCTATGGAGGACTCGCCCTCGAGAAGTTCGTTTCGAGCGTCATTCGCCTCCAGCTGCTTTTGATGCAGGAAAACATCCAGCTTATGATCGACACTACAGAGAATGAGTCCCTCGTCCAGCGCGCGCGCAACGTCTCGGTCGGTCGATTCATGCAGAAGGGCCAGGGGGCGACGCACTTCATGTTCATCGACGCCGACATCGAGTTCGATCCCGCCTCCGTGGTTCGATTGGTCAAGTCCGGGCACGACATCGCAGTCGCGTGCTACCCGAAAAAGGTTGTGATGTACGACCAAGCGGCCAAGGCTGTGAGAGACGGGGACGAGCGAGACATGCAAATGCTCTCAAGTTCCCTTGTGGTGAATTTCGGCGCAGAGAGACGAAAAGTTGAGAATGGTTTCATCGAGGTCCTCGATGGACCGACCGGCTTCATGTGTATAAAGCGCGAAGTGTTCACGAAACTGGAGGAAAAGTTCCCGGAATTGTGGTGCAAGAACGACCATCAAAATAGGGACTTTGATGAATACCACGCCTGCTTCGATTGCATGATAGACCCCGACAATCGCCGTTACCTTTCGGAGGACTACGCCTTTTGTCGAAGATTTCAGCAGTGTGGTGGGAAGATTTTCGCAGACATCCACACCGCCCTCGGGCACGTGGGCAATCTCCCGTTCAGCGCATGCATGGATGACAGACTCGCCATCGCCGCTTAAGGCTTACGGTGCATAGTGTTTTAATGAGACTTCAAACGATCATCGTCACTCGCTCCAAGGCGGCACATGTCAAGACCTTGCACACAATCCTACGTCTCAACATTCGATGCCTCCAGAGGAACGTCTCGAACGAGATTAACTTTGTGAACGACGACAGCTTGACGAAGAGCGATGCGGTCAACAAATGTTTGAAGGGGGACTACGATCGAGTCCTCTTCATCGACTTCGGCATCTCCTTGGACGACAAATCTCTGGACATGGTGTTCGAGGACATCGAGGGGTACCCAATCATGGTCTTCCCGGGACCGAAGGAAGGGATCGATTGGAACATGTTCAAGAAGAAGGTTCGCGAGGACGTGAAGGAGCCCCTTGAACAGATGGGCACGCACTTCGACACCGAGGTCGGGAGAAAGATCAAGGAGAGTCTGTACAACGTCACGAGCACGGAGGCGCGCGTGTGGGTGATGAACGTCAAACCGGTCAAGAAAAAGGTGGACGGTAAATTGCCGTCGAACTTCTTTAAGAAGATGATTGAACAGGGTGTAAAGATCGTCGCCTTTACGGCGTCCCGTCCAATTATGACATACACTCACGAGTGCATCAGTTCAATCTTGAACGCCGCGGGCGTCAAGCAGTCGGCCTAGCTTAAGGAGTCGCCCCATGTGTCACACAGAGGCGCGATGTTTGTAAGTAAAGATTCAACACTACATCAACACGTCGTCGGCTTCATCCACCACGCGTGGGGAAGCCGTGACCGTTTCCCAGGTCCCCAACCCGTGTCCATAGAGTATAAACACTTCGACATCCTCAAGAACAACTTGGATGGGTACTGCGTGTGTGAGAAGACGGACGGCGTCCGCCACCTCCTCGTCGCGATGGTTTCAGAAAACCAGAGGAAGGTTGTCTTGGTCAACCGCTCGTTCGACATGTTCGAGATCTCCGTGAACCTTCCACGGGAAGCGTACCAGGGCACCATCCTCGACGGTGAGCTGTACGAAGGGCAGTACCTCGTGTACGACGCCGTGTGCGTCGAAGGGTACAACGCGGCCCAACACAATTTCATTGAACGTTTCGGGTGCATAGAGAGCTTGCTCGCCCGGGTGATCACGATGAAGTCGGACAAGTACAGGATTCGCAAGAAGGTGTTTTACTTCCTTAGGGACTGGGACACGTTCGTCAACGAGCACCTCCCGACGGTCAAAGAGCGCACGGATGGGGTGGTCTTCACCCCGATCAACGAACCGATCCGGATCGGCACCCACAACACCCTCTTTAAGTGGAAGCCGGACAACACGGTGGACTTTCAATTCAAGCGCGACGACGCGCGCGGGTGTTGGCGATTGATGGTGCAGGAGAAGGGACAGTTGATGTGGGAGTCCGACTTGCCGTACCCCGTCGCCTCGGCGTGGGGTTTCCTCGAGGAGAACGCCATTATAGAGTGTCGATTCGACGGCGAGCGGTGGCTCCCGGTCCTTCGCAGGCACGACAAGACCCACCCGAATTCGCGTCTCACCTACACGCGGACGTGCGTGAACGTTCGGGAAAACATCCAACTCGATGATTTTAGACGATTGTTGCAATAAAGATAATGAACCATGTACCACTAAATGCCGGGTCTCCTCAACTTTGGGAACACGTGCTACTTTAACACCAGCCTCCAACTGCTGTTACACGTACCACCCATCACTAACTTCTTCCTGGGTGATCGCTACACCGGCAAGTGCGAGTTCACGCGCCTGTACGGTCACTTCGTATTGGCCTACTGGAACCCGAACCTCGGTGAGGATGCCGTGCTCAACCCCGGGCCCCTCCTGAAGCTCTTCACCGACCGGTTCCCGCGATTCACCCCTCACTACCAACACGACGTCCAGGAGTGCATCTTGTGTTTCATCGACATTTTGGAGAAGGAGATCGCACCCCTCAAGGAGTGGCTTTATGGGAAAAAGACCCAAGAGATCATCTGGCCGGGTGGTCGTAAAGAGGTGGAGGAGGACTTCTCCGTGCACTTGGTGTCGCACGACGGGACCACGGACTTTGGGAAGATGGTCCACCGCACGTTCGAGTGGAACTACCTCACCGACTACGTGGACGACGACGGGGTCGAGCACAAGGCGGCGAGCACGCGCACCCTGTTCAGCCGCCTCCCACCCATCCTCATGATTTCCTTTGACAAGAAGAGCGTCATCGACGTCGTCGACACCATCGTCTTGGGCGAGCGCACGTACAAACTCGTCGCCTCCGCGGTGCATCACGGGGTGCAGATGGGTGGGCACTACAGCGCTCTCACCCGACAAGTGGATAAACCTTGGCACCACAAGGATGACAACAACGTCAAGGTCTTAGAGACCATCCCTGTTAAAGAGGGTCACTACTTTTTGATCTATGTCACCTGACTTAAGACTTTGCCCACCTTCCATGACAAGACAAGACGACGCCATGGCGTGCGACACCCAGATGATAGCGGAGAAGGTCCAGCAACTGCTGGACAGTCACCAAAACACCCCGTGGGTCGAGATGGAGTTCCGGTTGGGGCGCTTCACGGCTAACGGTTTCGAAACAGACGTGGGCAAGTCCACCTTTTACGCCATCCACAACGGTCTCGAGCAGTACAAGGAGTGGGAGGAAGTGCGACGAACCTTGGAGGACGTGTACTACAACGACGAGAATCGCATTCGCCTGTCCGTGGGTCACGACGGCGTACAGACGTTGGTTCAGAAAGACAAGTTGGCGCAGATCGACTTCAAGGAATTCAAAAACGCCCCGTTGGATCTTAGATTTTCCGTGAGTCGGGAGATGCCAATCCAAGGCCAGTACGAGATGGACCGCAAGCGCACGAAGCACCGAACGCGGTACATGCGCAAAGGCCTCGCCATCGATCTCACGGTGATGCAGGGTGATCAGGTCGACATGGACGCGGAGGACCCGTGCTCGTACCACGTCGAGCTGGAGATCCTTCGCCCCGATGTTCCGATGACTATAGAGGAGTGTTTCAACATGTGTCATAAGGTGAATGATGTGTTGGCAATCATAGGAACTGATACCGCTGAGCCAGTGCCAGGGAATTCAGAAGGTGCATGATTTGTAACTTAAAGCGCTTGTGTTCAATCCTATCGTAGTATCTAATACAGTGTAAAATCAACCCGTGATCGTCCGGTTCCCTAAGGGACTCCATGAGTTTTCTCATCTCTTCCTCGCCCTCGAGCGTTTCGTAGTCTGGATGATCGGTGTACTCCATCTCCAGCTTGGACACCACCTTCTCCGACGACCGACCCCACTCGATGTACTCGCACGCGGTGTAAATGATGGCATCCAATATCCGTTCCCACACCTGCTCCTTCCAATCCACGTCTTCCCTATCGAGGAGGATGCCGTTGGGGAAGGTTTGCTCAACCTTCATCGCCGTGAGCCTGCGCGTGAACGCCTTGCACTTGATGCCGAAGCCGATGCCCTCGCTCATTTGTGTATCTCGTTTTTAATAATCTCACGCATATAACGCCTTTCCCTGTTCTCCTTGTGCGTCTTGACCATCTCGGCGACGTAAAACTTGAGCGTCTTGTAGGTGGCCTTCTTCGCCTTGGCCAATCGTCGACGGACCTCCTTGATGTCCGCGGCCAGGTCCTTCCTGACGTACTTTTTGAACGGGCCGTTCACCCACTTGTTGCCGTACCCGGCGACGAGGGCCCGGCGGATGACGGGTTCACTGAACATCTTGCTTGGGTAGTCGAACGATCCCGTGATTTGCACGAGCCCGTGCATGTCCAACGCCTTGATGAACTTCCTGGCGATCGTCACGGTCTCCCTGAGCTGGGTCGGGGACTTGACGTCGAACATTTGTAGACTGGTGTTGGAGAGTTGGAAGTTCCTGCCCTTGTAGGTGATGGCCAGGACGTTCTTTTTCATCGTCGCGCTCATCCCCCTGCGATTGTCGACGAACTGTTTGATCCTCTTGTGGTTGAACTGACCGTTGATCTTGAGCTGGGCGTTGATGGTGTTCCACTTCATCGGACGCTTTAAGACTGCCTCCTTCTTCGTGTGGTGCTTCACGACGTACTTGTGAACGTCACGGACGATGCTGAGATCGTTCCCGGGACATCCCCCCGTCACCCGCACGGTGCCGTTCTTGTACACGTACACGACCATCGTGTTGATGTCGTCCCGGTGGCGCACCTCCACCTTGATTTGGATGAAATCACTTTTCCCCGGTGATCCTCTGAGGCCCTTCTCGTCGCGAACGGCCACGGACTCCCACTTGCTCGTGTACCCCTGGATCTCCATGACGTCCAACCAGTAGTCCTTCGTGGACACGACCGGTTCCACGCCGCGGAGTTTCTTCCTGAACGCGTACGCAAGGCTGACCGGTTTGATCATCGCGCGGTCCTCATCCTTCTTCGTCGACGCGTTGACGAGGGTGACGTTCACCTTGTCTATGGCCAAGCTGGATGTGTTGGCGACCACCCTGGGAGTCGCGGGCGAGCGCCTCTTCCGTGGCTCCGACGCGATCTTCCGCGTGGTCGGTGAGAGCAGAATCCCTATGCGCTTCACGGGTGGCGCGGACAGGCTGACGCACGCGCGCGGCCTCGTCGTCGGACACGAAGCCACCGGTGGACGCGCGGTCGGTCGAGTGGTCGGTCGCGGGGGGGAATCGAACGGGTCCATGTTGGAATGCGTCGAATTGTGACGAGGGCGGGGACGGTCCTGCACGACCACCACATTGGAATTTTTCAGGAACTCGCGAACGCCACTGGCCATGCTCTTACAGTATGGAGAGATTTTTTACATATCTGCCGCGCTAATTGATACAGTATCCTCGACTATGTCTATGCCGAAAATGAATTCGGTATTCGTGTAATTGTGCCCCTTCCAGTTCATCGTCGTCGGCTTCACCACCAAGTCCCGCCCACTGAACGGACCGGCGTAGAAGTCCTGGGTGAACACGTGTGTGCCCAGTCCGCACGCCTTACAGTGGTCGTTGAATTTTTGCCTAAAGATCGCGACCGGCACGCACAACTGCTCTCCGTACTTAATCTCCGGTTGGGCCAAGAAGTTGGACAATGGAGAGGAAACCATGGCTACTTGCTTCTGCACGGTGGCGAAGTAAGGTGGGAGACAGTTCCAAATGTCAACGCTCCCGTACTTCGACACGTAGTCCAGATACCCGCGAACGCATTTGTAGAGGAGGGTGGGCATCTCCCCGTGGAGCTTCTCATCCAAGTGTGGATCTGCGTTCCGCACTTGCTTGGCAAAGTTCCACGTCACCAGACGACGAAGGATGGACCCGCCGTTATCCTTCCACCCATTTTTCCCGTTCCCACACCCCGGCACCTCGTTCCCGGCTAGGATTCCCGGCGTCTTCCACTGGATAGACTTCGCTTTCTCGTGTTTGATGCTCACCGAGAGATCTTCCCCGCTACACATACTCTGAAACTCGGCCTGCTCAAGGCGTAAGTCGGCTTTTACTTCCGGTGCCAAGTACAGCAGCGCGTCGTAAATCGATCCCAAACCGAACTGTCGCTCGACGTTGTTCGACAACGTACGAATGTCCGACGGTTGGTACCACGAGCGAGCGATCTTCGTGAGGATTGTGGACTTCCCCGATCTGGCCACTCCCTTCAGGAGGGGCACCACCTGCCACTGGTCCAGGTCGTTCACCTCGAACGTCAATCGACCCAACATCGCGTACAACCACGACGACACCTCACGGTCGAAGTTTTGGTAGTCCATGATCGATTGGGTCCACGGGGTTGGGATGTCCATCCAGTCGTCCACGTGGGTGAAATCCTCAAACTGTTGATCGAAAAACTTGCACGACGTCTTCGTCGGGTCGAGGACCGCGAACTCCTTGCTGTCGTACTCGAAAAACCTACACGTGTATCCGTTGAGTTCGGACGACCACACCTTCCCCATGAAGACGCCGTTTTGGAACGACCACATGTGTCTGCACGGTTTGATCTCCGGGAACTGTGCGTCCGAACAGTTGGTCAAGTGGTTGATGACATCTCTAAAGCCCGTTCCGCGCGACGTGATGTCCTTCCAAAAATCGAAGAACGTGTCCTTGTCCGCGAGCTTGTACACGTACTCCTCTATGCTGCCAATCTCCTTCCACGCCCGGGTGAAGTGCCCGTTCACCGTTCGCTGCACCATGCACTGACCCTTGTAACGACGGACGCCGTTCTGGAACAGGTCGTTCAGGCAAAAGCACAGGGCCCGCTGAAAAGGGGACATCTCGTCGATCTTCTTCTCGTCAATCATAGGCGTCGCGTCGAAGTAGGCCGGGTCCGCGGCGTAACTCGGTTGGACCTTGGTCGGGTCCCTTATGCGCTCTTGGGCCAGGTGATGCAAACGGACATTCTTAAAGGCATCCCTCACCTGCACCTTAAGACGACCCAAACGTTGGGCCATCGTCAGGTCGTGCCCTTCGGCGCAAAAGTCACCGAACGTCGGCTCTTTCGTCGACAACTCGAGCTTGCTCACGTCAGGGTGCGGGAGCGTTCGGATGCGAGAAAGGATCTGTGTCAGGAACTGATTCTCCCGCTCGAGCTTCGAGTGGATGACGGTCAGTTCGACGCTACGGGGGAAACCATCGTCACCGATCTCCTCCGGTGAGAAGAACTGTCTATACCCCAGGCGCGAGATGTCCAGGGGGTTGCACTTTTCGCTCGTGAGCGCCCAGCGTCGCTCGAGAACCTCGACCACGTGGATGAGCTTTTCGTCGCCAAGAGTTTGAATCTGAGACTTCCACGTCTCGAGTTCAATCTCGTCACGATTGGGGTCTTTGTCCACCACATGGATTTTGTTCATGTTGCCTCTTACCCAGACCTAGTGTATAGTCTTTATTAATTTTTCATGGAAGAGAGCATCTTTATGAGGATCTTGTTCTGAACCTCCATCTGCCGAGCCAGGGCGACGAGGGCTGAGCAAACAGTGTCCCCGTCCTCCGTGGTGAGGACGCCGCCCAGCAAGTCCAGGAGCGGGTCCTCTGCACCCTGAAGATCGTCGTCGTCGAAGTCGGGGATCTCACCCTCCTCCAACTCGTCTTCGTCCTCGTCTTCGTCCAGGAGGATGTCGTCCTCGTCCTCGACCACCTCTTGTTCTGGGATTGTGCGTTCGGAAGTCATGTGTCATGGGCTGAGAAAGTTCAGGCCGACACCTGACGCGCCGCGTCAGGCCAGAAAAAAAATCTCATGCTATAGTACAACAACGAAATTTCAAAATGGCTGGTGGTCTCATGCAGCTCGTCGCCTATGGCGCCCAAGATGTCTACTTGACGGCCTCTCCGAAGGTCACCTTCTTCCAAGCGGTGTACCGTCGCCACACGAATTTTGCGATGGAAACCATTGAGCAAACTGTCAACGGTTCTCCGGCCAACTCCGGTCGCGTGTCCGTCACGGTCGCGCGCAACGGTGACTTGATCGGTGACATGTTCGTCGAGCTCAAGGGTAACAGCGCCCTCGTCTCCAACACCAACGGCGTCTCCGCGTGCTGGGCCGCTGAGCGCGCCATCAAGGACGTCACCTTGTCCATCGGTGGTCAACAAATTGACAAGCACTACCAACGCTGGTTCCGCCTCTACTCCGAAATCTACCTTTCGGAAGACAAGCGCAACCAATGGGCGAAGATGACGACCGGTGCCGCGTCGACCTCTTTGTATCTTCCCTTGGTCTTCTTTTTTAACAGAAACCCGGGTCTCGCCTTGCCGCTCATCGCCCTCCAATACCACGAAGTGCGTTTGGACTTCGATTTGACTGACGAATTTGAAACGTATACTGATGGTTCGACCTTCCGCGTGTTCGGTAACTACTACTTCCTCGACACGGAAGAACGCCGACGATTTGCGCAAAAGGGTCACGAGTACCTCATCGAACAAGTCCAACACACCGGTACCGACACCGTCACGTCCGCTGGTGTCATCTCCAAGAGGCTTTCGTTCAACCATCCCGTCAAGGAGCTCGTCTGGTGCTTCTCCCCGAACAACAACAAGGGCTCCAACCTTTGGAACTTCACCTCCAACACCGGTGCCACGGAAGTCATCCTCGAGTCCGCCCCGGCGAACTCCGACTCCCTCGGCTCCTCCAACTGCTTCGTGCCGACCTCCCTCATCGGCGTCCCGGTCCTCGCGGTCGGTGGCAACGGTGGCTCCCACGGCATCCGCGAAGAAGGTGCCGGTTCGTCTACCATGTCCGTCGGTCCGCTCGACAAGTTCAAGCTTGTTCTCAACGGCCAAGACCGATTCAAGGAAATGGACGGAAATTACTTCAACAAGGTCCAATCCTACCAACACCACTCTGGTAACCCGATGCCGGGTATCTACACGTACTCTTTCGCCCTCAAGCCGGAAGAGCACCAACCGACCGGTACTTGCAACTTCTCGCGTATTGACAACGCTCAAGTGTCTGTCACGATGAAGGACGCCCCGGATTCCACTACCATGCACCTTTTCGCCACGAACTACAACGTTTTGCGTGTCCAATCTGGTCTTGGTGGCTTGGCTTTCTCCAACTAAATTTCGTACATTTACTTTTTTTTTCACTAAAAAAATACTAAGATGCACAAACACCTTAGTATTTTCTGTGACTAGTGTAAGTCATGACCACGAACGGGTGGAACATTAACAACGATAATCTCGAACGGATGTTGAGGGGTGTAAGTTACAATTCTAACTCAAACTCGCGAAAGAACACATCCTCTTCGTCCTCCTCCTACAATAACGTCGTCGTCACGCCGGGTGCTCGCAAAGCCATCGTCAACAGCACAGCACGCCAGCTGGCCATTCCACAAAAGTACATCCAACAGACGTATAACCTCGGGAAGGCTCTCGCCGAGTCAGGACCCCTCCCAGAAGCCAGTGGTAATCTCCTTCGCGTCATCTTTTACGTGATCGCCCTATCCAGTGGACAGCCGGCGAAGTTCTTCGAAGGACTCATCAAGAATAAGATCCCCGGCGCCAACCAACTGAACACGGTGTATCGCCAAGTGAAACCGTGGTTGGGGAAACCCAAAGAAATCCTCGTGAACTCCCCGGCGGTGGAGAAGTTTGCGAAATGGGTGCCGAGGACGAAGAACTTAGCAGTCGCCATGGGAAGGCGTCAAGAAAACACAGGATACTCCATCGCGGCTCTCATCGTTGCCTTCTTCGTCACCAGGATCATCGACATCACTGTGACCAGTGCTGCGACTAAGAACCGAAACACAACGTCGAAGATGATCGCCGACCTTCAACGACAATTCCGGGGGACGATGATGTTCGTGGCTACTTTGTTTGCCACCACGTACTCGTTGGACGTTAGCAAACAACGAATGTGGATGTTGTTGGGTTCACTGACGATGGCGGCCCTTGGTAAGTATGTCAAGGGCAGCAATACGGTAACCAGGGCTCTCGCACTTCGGTAATTTTTTTGTCGTCTATTATCAGATGTCCAACAACAACACCAATAACGAAGGCGGTGGTGGAGCCATCATCATCGTCTTGCTGTTGTGCTGTCTCGTAGCTTCGGTCGTCGCGGGGGGTGGTTGGTGGTGGATGTCTACCGATGGTGGCAAAAAGGACTTTACCTTCCCGTTCCAGTCGGAAAAGAAGAAGAAGAGCGGTGGCGGTGGAAGCGGTGGAAGCGGTGGAAGCGGTGGAAGCGGTGGTGGCACCCAGGAAGACCTGTCTGTCGGTGAGCAAAAAGAACCGTGCAGGACGGGCGAATGGACGGACGAGGGCGATTGCGTCGAAGGTAAAATGAAACAGGTAAGAACGGTGACGGGCGATTGCGGTGACGACGTCGAAGCAGAGCAAGAAGTCCCATGTTGCAGTCCGGGTGAATGGACGAACGAAGGGGTATGTCGTAAACTTCCCGGTTCAGAATTACCAGATGAGGTCTCTCAGAAACAGGTGCGAACACTCGTCGGCGAGTGCCCATCACACGTCAAGACGGAGCAAGAAGTGGCGTGTTGTCTGGTGACTAAAGATTGGTTTGAGATTTCACCTTGCACATTTGGGAATAAGGCGTACGACCGGAGAAAGCTGGAAGGCACGTGTCCAGAGGAAGAGTGGCCCACATTACGAACACGAGATTGCACATTTAGTCACCCCAACTGCGCAGCCGCTGATACTAATGCAGAGTGCCCGAGGTGGGCCAGAGCCAAATTATGTGATAATGGTTGGTATTGGGATTGGATGCAAACAAATTGCGCAACTTCGTGTCAAAGGACGGGTGCCAAGGCGAAGTATGATTACGGTAAATCGACGTGTCGAGCGCCAGATTTCGAGACGTGGTGTGTGGACACAGCCACCGACTGTGAAGCACGCAAGGCGAGAGGTGAGTGTGACACGAATTATTGGAAGAATTGGATAGAGTGTAAGAAAACGTGTGAGGTGTGGGGATGTCAAGCAACCAATTTTGGCACACACAAACCCGACGATGATTACTGGTATCGCAACTGGGTCGATGGGAACGAACAAAACAATGCCTGGAAAGATTCTGCCAGCGGGACATTCAAGCCAGATTGGTGTTCCTATAGTGGTAGGTATTGTAAATTCGATCCTAGGCCAGGGTATGACGGACCCGGCAAGGACGGTGTGATAGAACCAGGTTATTACTACGGTTTATCATCATTTCAAGGAGGCATATAACGTGATTCACTCCCCGAGGATGTGCGAGAAGGAGCGTTTCATTGGCAATCTACAAAGCCAAGCATTAAAGCGATCGAATAGGGTCATCGTTTTAATGTTTGTGAATGTTATTTTTAGAAAGGAAAACTTATTCTTCCATGATCGGGCAGCATCGACCCTTGGTGTGGAAATTGTCGTTCTCTTCGTCGTACACAAAGTCCAACTTGGTCAGGGCTTGGGTGTGAGTTCGGCAACCCAGCTGGTTCAGGTCCATGCCCGCAGTCACACTGAGGGCCGCGGGACGCTTTTGTCCATTACCCAAATCCACGGAATCCGGTGTATGTACCCCGGACGGTCGTGGGTGTTGATAATCGTTGAGGTCGTAGCAGCCCTCGGTGTTCAGTTGGCGTCCACACTGGTAGTCGATCTTGAGCTTGTTCCCGACTTTTTTAATCTCGTACCCGGCGAGGGCCTTGTTCCCACAGTCCATCTTCCACTTTTTCAAACGATTGACCCAGTCGCCCGTGTCGTCGTCAATCTTGATGGACGCCGTGCTTTTAATCTCCGGTTCGACAATCGGCAAACCTTGCAAACACGCGTGCTCCATCTGGTAGTTCCCGTTGCGTCGCCAGATGTGCGTTCGCTCTTCATCCGGTACTTCTTGATCTTCCTCGTCAGTCGCTCTGTACCAGTGCGAGTGCCATCTGTGGAAGTACATCGCGCCTTGAGGACCACACGTCATCCCTCGATTAGCCAAGAAGGACAAGTCCCCATTGGCGTGCGCACCCGAAGACGCGGTGATGCTCGTGTCCGTGGACCACAACTGCGCACCCTGCCACGTCGGTTTCCAGTATTCCTTGAGAATGCCATACTTTTTCATCAACCAGTTCTCAACCTTGACAATCTCTTCTGTGGTCAACTCTCTGTCGTAAATGACCATCTCCGCGATCCCCCACTCCGAAGTTTCGCCCGTGCCACCCCATCCACCGGCGTACGCCTGACCGTAATTGACGCTCACTTGAGTCGGGGTGCCACACGCCCCGTTGGTCAGACCGCTGCGCTGAATGCCATTGCGTCGCAGCAAGGTCTTTTGGTCGGTGTGTTGGAGCCATTGATGTTTGTACTTTTGAGTTCCATCCCAGTGGGCCATTGTATAGCACGACTCACGGTGCGCCATACCGGTGTGCCCGGCGTGGAATCCACTCAACCAGTTGGTGTCCGTACCGTCAAAGATGCGCGCTTGCTTGGCGTTGTCATCGCTCATGTAGCGCGCGATGTGGAAGAAAGTGAACTTCTTACCCGTGGTGATGGCGGAGGTCGGAATGCGGAATCCATCCTCCTGGTAGCCAAAGACGTAGTTGAAGTTGAAGTCACCGTCTCCCTCCACCTTCTCCGGATTCCCTCGGAACTCTGTGATGTCATTACCCTTTCCAGACTTGTCGGCCCACTTGGGCCCGTCCATTTCGTAACTGTCGGCGTCGTACCACGCAACCAACCCCTCGATCGTTTCCGGTGAGGCGTCGGGGTCCTCGTTTGTCAAGGTCACGCCCGTGGTCGTCGATTCGTCTTCGGGCACGAAGTCCGCTTGGTCCCCACCGGAGTCTTCAAGTCCCATCGCAGTGGCTTCGTTTCGTCCTATATCCTCCGGAGCGATGTCTTCTGGTGCCGGGGCCGGGGCTGGTGATTTCGATTTCATGGTCATGGCCGCCAGTACCACGGAGGCGATGACTAATATTACAATAACACCGGCTATGATAGCTGTGGACATGATGTATGCTCAGATTTTTTTTCCTTACACGTCCTCGAGTGCGCAGCACGTGGCCTTGTAATCGAACCCTTCGCCACCTCGGGGAGCATTCGATAACAACTCAAGCTTTGTCAAAACTTTCGGGTGGCACGTGATTTCCTTGAGGTCCAACCCTTCGAAGAGGTTATCGGCGTCCGCCTTGGCCCAATTGCCGTGTTGGAACCCGTACTGCTCTGTGCACGACCTCTCGTCCGTCCCCGCCGCGGAACACTTGTATTCGGTCTTTACCTTGTTCCCAACCTTTTTGAAGCGGAACGACTGAATGGGTTTGTTCCCACAGTCCAAGTCCATCAACTTCTTCATCTTGTCCGTCCACACTCCACCTTCCACGGGCACAGACGGCGTGTTCTTCGACGTCGCCTCACCGGCGTCGAGGGTCGTTCCAAGCTTACACCCGGTCTCGTAGTAAAACCACGTGTTCGGGATGTGTGACTCAGTCGTCGCGTCCCACGACTTGTGACGGTGCATGCGCGTCATGTACATGGCCCCGTTGGGACAGGACGCTCCGTGATTGTGGAGTGCAGCGACGTCCATGTCGTTCTCCAAGTTGGCTGCATTGGTCGTCCACGCACTGATTCGCGCGAAGGGACTGATCTTCCACTTGTTCATGAGCCAGTTTTCGATGGACTTTTGTTCCTCACGATTCAACTCTCGGTTGAAGAAGATCACCTCACCGACCAACCAGTCCGAAGCCTCATTGGCGCGAGCCTCGCCATTGTTAATGGACATCTGACTCGGGCGAGCCGCGCTGCTGTTGTGGTATTCACCGCTAATCTGCACACCGTTCACGTTGAGTTGGTGCTTTTGATCGGTGTACACCTTAAATTTTGTCGGGTCGTTACCAGTCCATGGAAAGGAGACCCACCCTGAGCCAGTTCTGTGGGCGACGCGGTCCTGTGAGTTCCACAGACCACTCAGGTAGTTGTTATCGACACCGTCGAAGACTCGACCCATAGAGCCACCTTCGCTGTACTTTGTCACGTGGAACAAGGTGTGTGGCTGGGCCGTGGTCATGACGGTGGTTGGGAATCGCAATCCGTCCTCGGTCGAGCCGACAAGAACCTTTCGACCAGACACTTCGTCCGTGTCCACAACCGGGGCTCCGAGGATCTCCGTGACGTCGTTCCCGTTCCCTGATTTGTCCATCCATTTGGACTCCCCTTCGTCCCAACTGTCACCGTCGTACCAACCGACCAAGCCGTCGATGGTATCCGGGGATGCACCTTCTGATTCAACTTCACCTGCAAAGTCCGAGCCTTCGTCACCTGCTCCAATATTCAATTCATCGGGTGAGCTTTTGTCCACGGTCGCACGTTGCACAGCCTGATTGGCCAAGTCGTCCACCTTTGCTTGCAAGGGGTTAGACTCCGCCGAGGTCGGTGATGGGCTGGGACTACCACTCATTTTCAAGAATACAGCCACGAGTACGCCTAAGCAAATGAGAATCACGACACCAGCGATGGCGGCGCCCTTCATTTGTATCTGCGTAGATTATTTTTTTTATTCGTCCTCGAGGGCACAGCATCTGAATTTCCACTTGAGCTTGCCTTCATCATCGACGAGTTCATTCTTCGTGATGACCCTGTTCGGTCCACAGTCGGGTCCGTTGAGGTGAAGCGCTTGCATCATTCCAACGTCCTTGGCGTTTTCATCCGCTTGTAAACCGTGCCCGACATCCTTCGATTCTTCCCGACACGAGTTCGGGTTCACGCGGTGGCTGCTGCAACCATACTTCATCTTGATTTTGCGATCGCTGACGTCTTCCCACTTGATGTCGTTCACCGGTTGATCACCGCAATCAAAATTGAAATTTTGATAGCTCTCCCACCATGGCTTCTCGCTGTCATATTCAGCAGTCTTGGTTTCTTTGTACTCAATCGACCCGTTCTTCATTCCGTTGACGCAATACATAGAGAGGTCCCTGTTACCGTTCGGCACCCAAGCCTCCTCTTCTTCGTCGTAACGGTGATGCCTGTTCATGTGGATGTTATACGCTGCACCTTCCGGGCCGCACGCGTTTCCGATTTGGTCGAGATTTCTGAGCCCTTCACCTTTGGACCAGATCGTGTGCATGTGAGTTGGTTGGCGCACGGGGCGACGGAGACCCCACTTCTTGAGGAGGTAGTTCTCGACGCGAACCATGTCGTCGATGGACAACTCACCGCGGTAGATGATCACTTCACCCACGTTCCACGCCGTGCGCAAACCTTCGTCTTCACCCGCGTTGATTGTGAGCTGGCGAGGGATCGCCGCTGAGTAGTTTGTGAGACCGGTGCGATTCACCCCGTTCCATCGCAGGGTGTGTTTCTGGTCCGTGACGACATTCCAATTTTTGAGATCTCCTTCATTCATGCGATTCCAGTGGGCGACCCATCCACTTCCGGTCCGATGCGCCGTTGCAACAATCGGGGTGTTATCGTGTGCAAAGTATCCAGAAACGAAGTTGTTCGTCGTCCCGTCGAAAATGCGACCGAATTGATCGGTAGAACCGAAGCGGGCAACGTGGAAGAGGGTGTACTTCTTTCCCGAGGTCATGGTCTCGACCGGGAACTTCACACCGTCATCTTTACCTCCCGCGAGGTACTTGAGGTCTGAGCCTTCCTGGGTTTCGACTTGGGGTTCACCGTTCACCTCCGTGGCGGTGTTATCTTGGCCTGAGAGGTCGCCCCACTTGTCCCCCTGCCATGAGTCGGCAGTGTACCAACCAACGAGGTTGGCGATATCTTTGGGAGACTCCACGATGGGAGAACTGTCTTGGATGACTTCGAAGACTGCACTCGACTGGTCGATTTCTTCATTCGCATCAAACTGACCGGCGACCGTGCGCGGGTCATTCCTGGAAATCTCTTCTTCGGACATCGCTGGCCCCTCGAAAGTTGGCAAGGCGGACGGACTGTCGTCCCCTCGCATCATAAAGACGGCGATGAGAGCGCCGGCTACGACGACCGCTATAAAAATTACAACCCTGCGATCCATGTTTGGTACTAGTTTTAGCACACATAAAAAATAAGATGGTTGTTAAAACAGATGAACGTCGACGTTTACACCGACGGGTCATGCCTTAAGAACCCGGGTCCTGGTGGATACGCCGCCGTGGGTCCTGGGTGGGAAATCGTCGGTGGTGCCGCACACACCACGAACAACGCCATGGAAATGACCGCCGTGTGCGTGGCCCTCGAGCGAGCGGCCGAACTGTGTATGGACGAGGTGACCATATGGACCGACAGCCAGTACGTGAAGAACGGGATCACGTCGTGGATCGATGGGTGGAAGAGGAAGGGGTGGAAGACATCCACAGGCGCACCCGTGAAAAACAAGGAGTTGTGGATGCGAATGGACGTTTTGAGGGCGCGTCTCAATGTGAAATTTAAGTGGGTCAAAGCTCACAACGGTCATCCCCTGAACGAAAAAGCTGACACCCTCGCCCGCGACCGCGCTAAATTATTTCTGAAGCAGTCACAAGTGAAAGTGGAATGATCATCACGAACGAGCGTGAGTACTTCCACAAAAAGTCGGAGGACCTTCTGCGTTCGTGGAGGGACAAGAGTGCGGGTTACAGATGGCTTCACAACCACGCCCGTTTGCACTTCGAAAAGATTCACGATTGGTTGACTTATCCGAGCATTATCATTGGCGCGCTTTCAGGCCTTGGCGGGTTCGCATTCCTCAATCCCAAAGGTGGTGAGGTTCCCGACGAGGCGCGTAATTTTCAAATAGCCTTCGCCACCTTGAACGTCATCGGTGGCATCCTCACGAGCGTGTCCAAGTTTAGTCAGTCGTCGACGCTCATAGAGAGACACTCGACCGCCTCGAACGCGTACAGCAAACTCTACCGGTCCATAGACATGGAGCTGAGTCTCGAGCCCGAGCACAGGGAGAAGAAGAGTTACCACGAGCTGGTGCGCATCTTCCGTGAGCAATACGACAAACTATTAGACGACAGCCCAGATGTGCCGTGCGTATCCATTCTGGCATTTCAGGATAAGTTCAAAAACGACACGAGGGCGAAACCGGAGGTGACGAACGGGTTGTCACCGGTGATAAAGGACGAATCCTCGACGCTTTTGACGGTCCTGAACAAGTGGAAGGGCGCCCTGAGTCGGTCTAACTCCGAAGAATTTGAAGGAACACCGTCACCAGTATCAACAGTGTGAGAAAGTCCCAAGTCGTCATCTCGTACCCGATGAGGGGCACCCTGAAAAGTTTGTACGACATCCCGTGACATAGGTTCTTTTCACCCCTGTTCCCGCGGATGGCTCGAAGCACGGACGGGCACGCCTCCTTCTTCCTGTTCGTGCTCTTGTCCTCGCTCATCACGGAGTCTTCGTCGGTCCAGAAGCTGTTTTCGTCGTCAATCACCTTGCGGAAGCCATTTCCCATCCGGTTCGTCTCTAAATCGAATTGATCCTGGAAACGGTGGTTGACAATTTTCCGCGCACCCTCTTTGGTGATGAAATAGGCCGCGGCCGATCCGGACAAGGGTAGGGGTTTTCCTCGCGGGCACAACCCGTCACAGTGCAAGGACAGCATGTCCCAGTCACCCTCGCGGTGCAGACGGGCGTCGAGTTCGCGGCGATTGGTGAATTTGGGGTAGGCGTCGTCTTCCAGGATGAGGGCCACGTCGTTGTCGTCGTGGTGCAGGAAGTGCTCGATGGTCTTAATGTGACTGTAGCAGCACCCCATGTTGGATCGAGGCATCGCCCACTTTGCGTGCGGGAGGAAGTGCCTGTCCATCTCGTCCTCCGTGATCGCCTCGTGGCGCCACCCAGACACACGCACGGGGTAGATGTCCAGGGCGAGGAGGGCCGACGACTGCGCCTGGTACCTTCCCGGTTGGTCGTCTAGATTGATGACGTAGGTCGTGAAGGCCATTTAAGATATAGAAGAGATATATTATAACCATGAAGTGCCCGTCGTGCGACGCCAAGTGCTGTTTCACGGATTTGATGGATTGTAAGAAATGTGACAAGGAGGTGTGCATCGCGTGCCGTCTCCCGGAGAATCACAAGTGTCCGGGGTTGGACATGATGCGTGAGGAGCAGAGGGAAAGACTCAAGACCCAGCTTGAATCCACCAAGCCCGAAAATAATCTCCACTTTTAATACAGATGAAGGCACCTCCTGTTTTGCCCACCCTTATGGTGGTCCTCGGCTTCTTAGGTCTCTATAGGCACACGGGGATAAACTACCTTCCTAACGGAGCGAAGAAGATTTTAGATGGGCCATTTTTATATGGATTAGTCATCTTATTTCACAGTATGTACGGGGCGAGTGGCATGGTTGAAAAACCCAAGTTCATTGGTGCGGTGCAAAACAACAAGTTTTTCAAGTGGTTTACACTTCTTTTGTTATCGTACGCGGCGGTTCGAGACCTCGAGGACGCCCTCTTCCTCACCGTACTCTTCTTGGGCTTAACACAGATGTCACGCGATCCTGAAGAGAGAAAGAGACACCCGTACATCTTGTAGGTGCCGATTGCTTCCTCGGTCGCTTGGTCCCGCGCGCGTGTTTTGACATGTATTCCTCGAAAACCTTGCGTTTTTCAGAGTTGATCACGTCATCTCCCGTATTCCCGTGTTTATTCTTGTGGGTGTTGATCCACATCTCAGACCACTTGGAGTTTCGATCTTGGATGTCTCGCATGAAGGCGTAGAGTTTGTCCATTTCATATCCTTGGAACGTCCCATTCAAGATGAAGTACTGGACGTGGAAAAGATCCTTTTGGATGATGGCCGGCGTGGTCTGGGTTCGGTGTTGCTTCCACAATTTGAAGAGCATTGTGATGTGGTTCTTCAAATCGTCGAAAAACTTTCGTTGCTCGCTGGAGGTCAGTTTCGCGATGACTCTTTCTATTTTAGAGTTTTCTTTCTCCAGCGTGCTCAGCGACGACTTCATGATGATGACGTCCTTGACGTTTCGCGAGTCCTTGTGGTCGACAAAAAAACGCGTGAGCAAGTAGTTGGACGCCAAATGGTATATCAGGACCATGTGACAGAAACGCGAGTTGTTTTCAAAGTTCTTGACCATTGTCGCGTCATCCTTGAAATCCCGGAAGAAAGACAAGGTGTAGAGACGGTTCACGAACACGTATTCGCTAGACATGAGCTTGGAGTTGAGCCACTCCCCACCCTTGAGGACGGCACCTTTATTCCGGCGGGTGAATAGGAGCTGTTGCTGTTCACCCGTCAGATCCCTGTATATGCAAATAGTGATGGTGAGATCTAAGAAATAATTCCTTTGATCTTCGGTGTATTGACTGAACAGGTTGCCTTCGAGATCCCGGAGTTCATCCGCGATGTACATGCGGACGGTCTCGAACCTGTGACCCGCGTCCAGGAGCCAGTAGCCCTTGTTACTACCAGAGGACACGTGATTCACGAGCCAGTTTTGGTCGGCGCACATGTTCTTGCAAAGAGAATCGATGTACTCCGCGCGCTCGCGGGTGGTCCACGCCTCCGTCGGATCTCGTTGACCATCCGGGTACATGTACTTCGTGCTCTCACGCTGTTGATCCATGATGATCTGACTGATAGATTTACTCACGGGGCGGCCGACGAGGTTCACGTAGATGTCCTCCGGGATGAGGCCTAGCTTCGTCCCGTTCGATGTTCGTGTCATGGGCCACTGCTTCGTCATGATGCGTCGTTTAATAACCGTCTTCCAAGCTGTCGCGGTCCATGTCCGGGTTTTGGCGGGAAAAGAATTGCCTCTCACCGTGGTCCCTGTGTTGTATTGTACTGGGAAAAGACCTATCGAGGGCCATACAGTGTCGCAAGTCTTTGTAAAAAATCCTCGCACCGCGGGCGATGAGATCTTCCAACTTGTTGTCTATGTGATTGTCTTGGGGGTACAACATTTTTTCAAATTTTTGCATATTGTGGACGTGAATCACGTATGCTTTCATCCCACTGATCCATAAAACCTTCTCCAACCTTCCAAGACGTTCGGACCCCTTAAGGCGGTTGTGGCAGTGGAAGAAGATCATTTCGAAATTGTCGTTGGACTCCCTTATGGCCTCCTCGACCTCTCGGTAAAAATCATCGTTCAGGATCTTGACGTTGTCCTCGACTACCAAGGCGTACTTGGCCCCGGCGTCCCGGGCGCGTCTCCACGTGCTCACGTGCGCCTTCTGGGCCCCTATGGCACCCAGTTGGAAGAAGGTGACGTTCGGTCGGATGAGTTCGGGGCGGTAGTACATCTCCAAACTCTTTTTGAAGTACATCGGGTCGACGTCGTTCTCGAACTCCCTCGCACCCGTGGGAGTGGTCGTGTCCGGGCCGTACACCTGTTCCACCGGGACGTTCGGGTTGTGGTTCTCGTAGAACATCGCCTGCCTGTCTTTGCACTGGGGCATGGATATCATGTACATCTTGTAGGACAACGCGTCCCGACGCTTGTTCTTTAGGAGCGCCCAGGTGATGAGCACGAAGAGGCCTGCGAGCACGAGGATGGTTCGGAACATCTATCATAGTCCGAGATTTTTACTTTTCAAGATTACAACTACGACCACCAAGGTCGTGATTGTTATTGTTCGAACCAAGTTCTTTCCTGTTTTGGGAGACATACCCTTTCGTGGTCACGCACCGGCTGATATTGTTGTCCTTAAGGAAATCACTGAGGGTATGGTCGTTCCTCGTGGTCCAATACGTGGGTCGGTTCCGCTCCATGTACTTCTTAAGGAATGACTTTTTCATCACCAAGGCGTGATTGCACAACAGTTGGGCATTGGTGTTCGTCTTGTGGAGGTTCTCGCTGATTTGAGTAAAGTTGCTGCGGTCACAACTCGCCCAACAGTACCCGAGGAAGAGCACCTCACAGTCCACGCGCTTGAACTCCTCCACCGCCTCGAAGATGCTGGCCCTCGACACTTCGAAGATGATGTCGTCCTCCAACACCATAATGGTCTCGTACCCATTCACGTAGGCGTCCCAGTAAACCATGAAGAAGCTCAGGGCCACTGGGAGTTTAGTCATCTGCCTGAATAACATACGGTTCAGGGGATGGTAGGTCTGCGACAGACGCCTGTAGTCGTCCATGTCCAAGTCGTCGGGCTTTATGGCGTCGAAAAACTTATAACGCACACCCAGCTCGGCCATCTTGCCCTTGGCGTACTCCTTCCTCGATGGCATGCATATGCAGTAAGCCATGTCCACCGGGCCGCTGTCACCCTGCATCAAGGTGAACCTGGACTTGAAGCGGTTGTAGACACCCGTAGGGGAGTGATCCTTCGTGGTGTCGGCCACGGGGACAACCTCTGGGTGACACGCCCTCCTCGTGCCGTTCCACAACTTCACCAGTCGTCCCTCGTAACTCATCTTCTCGCACACTTTCTTCGGGTTATCCCACCCGTGGCGAACGGTGTCCAAGTACGGCCCCTTCTCCGCGCTCTCCGTGACGATGTCCGCACCCTTGGCAATCTTCATCGAACTCACGTACGGGATGAGGTAGTCACCGTTTTGTCCGATGATGTCCCTGTAGTGTTTGTTCACCTCCTTGTAGTTCGGGTCTTCGAAATCCTTCAGGGTCTGCTCGAACCACTTCACCAAGAACGGGTGCTCGGGGACGGGACTTTGGATGAAAAAGTTTTCGAGACACACCAACCCATCCTTGCTGAACCTGTCAGCCTGGAAACAGAAAAACTTTCCACTCGGCAACCAATCGAGGGGTTCGGTGAAGAAGACTGAGGAGTCGATCCACACCCCGCCGTACTTGCGGAGGACGTAAAAGCGAATGAGGTCGGACTTGTGCGCCTCGCACTTGGCCAGGCGGTTGAACCTCTTCAACTCGTGCACGGGGACGTACTTGTGCACGTTGAGGGCGTTGAGGAAACGCACGTCCTTCACCTTACCTATGGACTGCCAGTTCTGGTGACATCGTCGCACAATCTCAGGTGGGATCAGGCCGTGCCAGTACGTCCACACCGTCTTCTCCGTGACTTTTCTGGTGTCCGGCCAAAAGGCTAAGACGTACAGCAAAGCCGTGAGCATCACCATGAGGATGACCAGTATCATGGGTGCTTCTGGTAAGAGCACAACATTTTAATTTGTTCACGCCTATTTCCATTAAATTTTTTAAGACGCCTATCCAATGGACGCAACCGCTAAGGCGACCAAGACGTACCCGACCCTCAAGAAGAGACTTCGATCGACGACCGCTAAAATAGGTAGCGCCTTCACCGCCTACTACGCCTTCATGAGCCCGCAGGCCGGAGTGAGCGCAGCCGTGGGCACCCTCGCCAGTCTCACCTACATGCAATCACTCATAAAGACCGTGGACAACGTCGAGGATCCATCGCACGTACAAAAACAACTTTTCGTCCCAATAGCCACCGCCCTCGTGGAAAACTTTTGGAACACACACGTACCCGATTTCCAGCTAAACTATGGCGTGACCACCGTGTGCTTCCTCTCGTACCAGCTCGCCCTCATGACCCTCCTCTACGACGTAGTGCGTCACATGTTGTTGGATGATGATGATCACACAAAGCTCGAGAAAGAAAGACACGAAGAAGTGTGAATGCGGTGACTACTACCTGGAGGCGCTGGAGAAGGCGCGCGAAGGGCTGGTCGAGCGCGCTCGCGAGATCATGCGGCTCGAAGACGAGGTCGAGCGTCTTCAAGAACAGCTCCAGCTCGCGTGGTCCGTTTCGGAAAATCTCGTGGAGACACAGAGGCAAATCTTAGAAAACGCGCAGGAGAACATACTCGTCTACAGGACCAAAAATTTGTAGGGATGGATGTAATGCTCAAGTATGCTTCCCTTACCCGCGAACTCCCCAAAGTCTTCGAGGCGTGCGTCACCCGCGGTGAACGCGTGATATTGGACTACGCCAAGGAGAATGTTCCACCACCCAGGGTGGACGACGTGCGACGGATGACCGAGCTCATGGTGTCTTCGATCCCGGCGGGTCACGCGTGCGCGCTCAAATTCACGAGCTTTGGCAGTCGAGAGAACGTCGGGCGGGCCGTGCAACACGTGAAGGACATCGTGGACATCGCCAAGGATCGAGGCGTGTCGACGTGTCTTGACGCGGAGGACGTTCTTTACCCCACCCAAAGTTACGATCTCATGGCTGAGAACAACACCTCGGACGATGCGTGGGTGTACAAGACGTACCAGATGTACAGGGTCTCGGCGATGCGGGAGTTGGTTGGTGATCTCGAGCGCGCGCGAGTGGACGGTTTCAAAATTGGTGTCAAACTCGTGCGAGGGGCGTACATTCGCGAACAACCGGGTCTCTTCGACACGAAGCGGGAGACGGACGACAGTTACAACCGAGCCCTCGAGGTGACCCTCACCAACCCGAACGCGCACGCCATCCTCGCGACGCACAACGACGTGTCCTTGCGACTCGCGAAGCGCCACCCGATCAACAGGTACTCGACCGCCCACCTCTTGGGTTTCGGCGGCGAGCCGGATTTGCGTTACGTGCCGTACGGTCGATTGGTCGAGTTACTTCCTTACTTGTGGCGAAGACTGTTGGAGCGTGCGAGTTACAAATCCTAATTAATCTTCGTCTATGTCTGATAGATATTCCTCCGCCACGTCATCGGCCTCGTCCTCTTCCATGTCGAACCCTTCGTCATCAGCCGGTGGGCCGTCTTCCTCCTCCTCCTCGACCACTTCCTCCTCGATATCCGCTTCCTCCTCCACCTTGACCTTCTTCTTCGGTGGTGCCTTTTTCGCCTTCGTCGACTTGGTCTTGAACATTTTCTCTATGGAACTCCTCTTCCCTAAAGCTACCTGTGCCACGTGTGATCGCTCCATCCCCTCAAGGAACTCTTTAGGATAGCCCATGCTCTTATAGGCCGCCACCAACCGTCGGATGGGCGGCTTCTTCGCCTTTGCGTAGAACTGCTCGTGCAGGGTCCACAGACTCGCGTTGAGCTTGACCTTGACGGTGTTCTTCGAGTACGTGAGCTGCACGTACACCTTTTGGTAGTCGTCGACGCGCCCCTGTGGCGCTGGTGATTCTAACGACTTTTTGGGTCGCTCATCCACAAAGTGTTTGAATTTCTCGCGGTCGAACTCGATCCCCTGTTCGTTGTAGTGTCGCTCCAGGGCATCAAGGGCGTACTGACCTTGATAGACGGGTACCTTCTCCACGCCGGCCCACACCGTCTCCGGTGGGTCGATGAGCTCATTCAAGTCAAACTTCATGCGCCCGCCCATGAGTAAAGTGTTCGAGCTCAGCCTCTACGACATGGGCGGCCTGTCTGTTTAAATGGGTGTAGTAGGGTCCGTAGATCTCTATGACCTTCCGCTTGGCGTTGAACCATAAGTAATCCAATCCCAAAAAACGGGTGAGCCAATAGAACCTTTTCCCGGACCTGCCTATAAAGCCATATACCGCTTCCTCGTCATACGAAGAGACGTCTAATTCACTGTAGTGTGAAGACGGTGGATTGTACGGTGCCATGCCTGTCATGAGGTGGGGTGGTGTCTTTAATCCCTAAACACACCGAAGCTGCCATGGCCTCGGTGAATGATGGAGTCAAAAGTGATCTGATACCTTCCCTCGAGTGCGCGCATTCGGTCGTACGATTGGTAAAACTCATCCGACGAAATAGACTCTTCGCACGGTCGGCGACACATCGGACACGACCGATTCCTTTTGAACCACGCCCAAGCGCACTTCACACATGCTCGATGTCCACAAGCCAGGGCGGTGGTGGCGGTGGGCGCGGTGGTGGTATAGCAGATCGGACAGTCAATGCCCCGACGATAAGGACGGCGAACAGTTTCACAATCTTGTGCAGACGTCTCGCGTTCCATACTTCTTTAATCATCAACGACGGTTCAGATGCTGATCTGGTGTGATGCATAACACTGTTTGGTCTCAATTTTTTAAACTGCCTCTTTTAATAATGATCGAAGTCCTCAGGAACAGGGACATCAACCCAGGACATGATGCTGTCATGGCTGACATCGATGACACGATCATCTTCACCTCAGGAAAGATCAATTGGCCGGTCGTGGACATCCTCCACGAGGCCTACCGTCTCGGCTACCGCGTGGTGATCATCACCGCGCGCCCCGGGTTGGATGGCGTCGTCGAGTGGACCCAAGCGCAACTCACCGAGATCGGGGTGCCGTACGACGCGTTGGGGTTCACGGCCGCGGAGAAGAAGATTGACATGAAGAGGGAGATGGGCTACAACTTTGTTCTATCTATAGGGGACATGCCTACCGACCTCACCGGGTCCCAGTACGCGCTCAAGATCATTCCTTAACACTTCCAGTTCTTCCCACACTGCATGCACGAGACGTACGTCGTCATCGGCTCGTCCGCCGATCTCGTCTGTAACTGATAGTACGTGGTCTTCTTCGATTTGCACCGCGCGCACGTGAAAAAGCCGGTGATGTTCTTCGCCTCCTCCGCCAGGGCCTGCTTCCTCATGTCTTTGTGAATCTTCTCCTCCATCACGGTGTCCCACGGACCCCCGCGCCACGCCTCCCTCGGTTCCAAATCGATCACCTCCTTCGATTTGAAACGCTTGTTCAGGATGTCATCCTTAAGGTGTGGGCTCCTCTGGAGGTTGCTCTGGAGCGCGAGGAACTTGTGCCTGTACATGTTGACGAACCACGGATTCTCCCACGACGGTTCGTCGACCTTGTTCACGGTCCAGTTGTAGATCGACTTCTCCAGGTTGACGACGGTGGCATCTTCCTGGGCAAGCGAGAGCAACTCACTCACGCGCTCGACGACGTACGCGCGGGTTGCGTTCATGGTGGTTACCTTGATTGTGGTCTATTTCCTTAAAAATCTTACAACGTCCTACAGTCTTCAAAGTTTTCGGGTGAGCAACGGTCAAACGCACCCGCCACTCGTCGGGTGGGATTGGTGTCGATCTCCCCATAAGCGTACGCCGACTGTAAAGAGCGGTAGGTCTCAACCTTAGCCGCGGTGCCCCTAAAGATCACGAACAAAAGGATGAGCACGACGATGACGAACTCCGTCTTGATAATCATACTATCATAGGTCGGTATTTTTTTTCAAACCCGGTGGGACGTACGCCTGGTCTGAACAGAGCACGGCCGTGGTGTACTTCAGGCTGAGCATGAAGTGGATCTCGGCGAACTGAAGGGGATCCTCCAAGACGCACCCCATCGGGTTGTTCTTAAATTCGCTGACGATGTCATATCGCTCGTTCCCCGTGACCTTGGCCATGCCGTCGCACACGCGACCCAACCACTCGACGTGTGCCTTGTTGGTGGTGTCAAACTTTTGGATGAATTCACTCGCCATTATACACTAGTCTCGCGCTTCTCCTCTAAGACACGTGCACTCGGGTCCACCACGTCCTTACTGACCCACCGGTGCCGCCAAATCTCGCGGATCAGGTGGTCGTTCTTGCTCGTGAAAAATGTCCAAAACAGCTCGCGGTACAACGCCTCTTCCTTGGTCTTGCACGGGTTGTGACCGTTACAGATCGTGCGCGCCACCTCCAACTGGGTGTCGTTGATGCTCTTCTCCCCGCGCTCCTTGAGGGCATCCACCCACTGATTACCCACGGCGTCGCTCATCCCGTCTTTTTGGCGCCAAAGGACGTCTTCTGGGAGGTAGCCCTCGAACGCTTGGCGGAGGATCTTCTTCTCGATGTTCTGCCGCTTGATGCCCTGGTTCATGTTCATGACGTAGTCCACGAACACCTGATCGAGGAACGGAACGTTCAGGTCCAACCCCCACGCGCCGCAACACCTGTCCGCACGGAGTCCGTCGTGTTGATGGATCAAACGGAGGCGGCGCATCGATTCGAACGCGTGCTCCTCGACCGACGGCGCGCGGTTGAAATAGAGGTAGCCACCGAACACTTCGTCGCTCCCTTCACCGGAAAGGATGAAACGACACTTGCTGTTCAGTGAGATGTACCGACACAACAACCACATGGGCGTGGACGCGCGGATCGTCGTGCAATCGTACGACTCGCACGAGTAAATGACGTCCCTGAGGTGCATCATCGCCTCCTCCGTGGTGAATTTCACCTCGGTGTGGTCCGTCCCGAGAAAGTCGGCCACCTTCCTGGCGTACACCAAGTCCGGAGATCCATCCAACCCGATGCTGAAGGTTTTGATCTTCTTCGGGTGGCTCAGGCGCTGCCCTATCGCGGCGATCAAGCTGCTGTCCAGTCCACCGGACAGGAGGAAACCCACGTCGCGCTCGGTCGTCTCCAAACGCACGCGCACCGCCTCCGTGAGCAAGCGACGGATGTCCTCGCGCACGGTGTCACACTTGACGTACTTGCTGATGTTCCAGTACCCTGTGTGGTAGTGGGTGAAGTCGTCCAGGCGGCTGTCGTAGAAAGTCCCCGGTTGGAACACGTGCACGTCCGTCTTCAACCACATGAGGGCCTTGACCTCGGACGCGAAGGCGATGCTGCCGTCGGCGTAGCGGGTGTAAAATAAAGGTCGAACGCCGTACCTGTCACGGGCGGCGATGATGTGCTCACCGTCACTGAAACAGAACGCGAAATCTCCACGGATCCCCTCGAGAGTTCGACTGACGCCCAACTTTTCGACGTTGTAGTGCACGCACTCGCAGTCGCTCGCGCTTTTCAGGGAAGAGGTGTGCAAGTCCTTGTGATTATAAATCTCAGCATTCGCGACGAATATGCTGTTCGCCCGAACGAAGGGTTGCATGCCGGCGTCGGATAGGTCGTTGATGGCCAGTCGGTAAAAATCCATCGTACACTTGCCCATCTTCTCGCGCCGGAACGCATCCGGACCGCGGTGGTTGAGGAGGTGCGCCGGGTGCGCCCGCTCCTCACCGAACGTGCACACGATCCCACACATCTCTTTGTGTTCATTTGTCGTCAATTTTTAAGCTATCCTCCAACCTCTCTATGAATCGGTCCTCGTCGACGTACCCGTCGATCTCTTGACACCGCATGTTCACGCTCTCCACGTTTTCAAAGTTTTCAGAGCTGGGGGTGAACTTCTCTATGTACACGAACGAGAGGTTGTACTCCCTAGCGAGCACGTCTAGATCCTCCCTTTCCAAAGTAACGATCTCCAAGAGAAGTCCCACCTGCTCGGGTGTCTCCCATATTCGCTCGTTCTTCCTCCGAGGGGGGACGTGGATGGGTTTGTTCCCGAACTGAAACGTCGGCCATCGCCCGGTCGCGCTCTTGAACTTCGACACGTACGCCACCGCCTCGTTCGCCGTCGCCTTCTGTTTGAAGGCCATGATCCTCACCTTTTCTTTAGGGTCCGTGCTGGTGAGGAAACCCCTGGAGGTTTTCATTTGCAAGAGGTGGAACTCCATCTTACCTACTACATGAGTTAAGGAAATCTTTAGTGTACTTCACAGTACATGCCATGTTCGGAAGCACCATCCTCCCTAAAAGTGCTGGGCAGTGCAAGCTGCTTCTGGCCCTCCAAGGTGATAAGGAAATCGTCATATGCACCGGTCCGACCGGGTCTGGGAAGACGCGTCTCGCGTGCTCGGTCGCCGTGGATTACATCGCTCGACGGAAACAAGTCATCCTGACCCGACCGGTGGTGGCGTGCGAGGAGTCCATAGGGTGGTTACCGGGTGATCTCCAGTCCAAGATGGCACCGTGGACCAAACCCATAGAGGTCATCTTGCAAGAGCACTGCACCCTGCATCAGATGGACCGGTCGGTGACGGTCGAACCCTTGGGGTTCATGCGCGGAAGGACCTACCAAGACTGTTGCGTCATCGCCGACGAGTTACAAAACAGCACCCCTGAGCAATTCAAGTGTTTGTTGACGCGCTTGGGACCGAACGCGAAACTCATATGCACGGGTGATCTCGCCCAAAGTGACCTGGATCGAAGGAACGGTTTGGAGGATTTCCTCGAACGGATCGACGGCTTAGACTTGAAACACATCGCCCACGTCGACCTCGACAACGCCGACATCGTCCGCCACCCAGCGGTCGCGGAAATCATCAAGGTGTATGAAATATAAAATCTTACTTTGTAGTAGTAATGTACCAAGCCTTCATCGTGGCACTCACCCTATTCGCGATCTTGCTCTTGGTCACCCGTCGACGGGAGGGTTACTCCTCCTTTGTGGACTGGTGGCAGTCACTCTTCCAGGGGAGTGAAGACACAGTCACAAACACGTCCTCGAACCAAAGCCTCCAGCAAAACGTCAAGCGCGTTCAACCGAACAAGACCCTCCCGAGTGGTGTGGGTGAGCACGTGGAATTGGGCGAAGCCACGGACGTCGAGGCGTGTCGACAATTGGCCATCGCCAGCAATCTCAGCAATTTCGGGTTTCGTGATTCGACGACGGGCAACCCGAACACGTGCTTCTCCTTCAACGATAAGGTGATCCTCGAAAAGCGTAAAAAGATTGATTACGGGGGGCACTTCATCGGGTGCACGGACGAGTTGAAGTCCATCGAGGACGGGTGTGGGATCGACGGCAGCAAGCTTCCAAAGGGTCGTTACGTCAAACTCCAATTTCACGATGACACTCACTGGAAGTACGTCCTCACCCCGTGGGAGGTCGAGGTGTACGACCACAACAACAACATCGTGAGTCGCAACAAGCCCGTCACCACCAGTGGCAATCACAACGCGGAATCCATGAAACCCGAGTACGCGGTCGATGGGAACATGGGCACGTTCTGGCACTCCAATCACGGCGCGTCGACGGATTTCATCAAGATTGATCTCGGCAGGGAGGTGCGCATCCTCAAAATTCGCATTTACAACATGAAGTTCAACACCACCGTGTACAATCACGTGACAGTCGAGGCGAGAATGTCCACTGGTGGACCTGATTCCTCGGACAAGGGCGCGTTCGTGACTATCCACGACGCCGAGGATAACGTCGTCCTCACGACCCAAGACATCAAGGACATTGAAGAAATCTACGAGTTCGACATGTCCCGGGGTGATAACGGGACTTTGGTGTACCGAGGCGCGTGCGACGGGCTCAAGGATGACACCCTCGCCAAAGACGTGTCCGTCGACTGTTTGCGCACGCTGTTGAAGTACGAAGGGTGTAACGAGACCGGCACGGTCTGGCCACAAGACGATTACAACGGTTGGTGGAGACGATCACCCGAAGGCACGACCACGGTGTATTGCACCGACGAGAAGAGTGGTGAAAAATGTGGCGCAGGTAACTTTGCAACGGTCAAAAGCGACATCCACGCATGGGCCACGCTGACTGACGATATGCACGTCAAGGGGTGTAAGGGGGGTTAAGGGCATTCTTGCATAAAGACCCATACGATGGTGTACGTCATCCTTCGACCCAGTCCTTCGAAGTGTCACAGGTTCAGGGTTGTCCTACCTTCGAAGCGGGCGATCGATTTTGGGCGCGTGGATAAACCCGTGTACCTGGATCACCATGACCCATTCACGGTCAGGGATGTCCTACTCGAGAGGGGTGCGCTCATGAAGCCAGAGGTCATGGAAGAGACCGACCCGGAAGAGCTACACCGTAAACTCTTGTGGGTCGAAGAAAGCAAGCTCGAAGATTGGGAAGATTTCAATCAAGAAAAATTCTGGGACCGATGGTTGTTGTGGTCCTTCCCGCACACGAATCACGCCAAGCTTTGGATGGCGATGCGTAAGAATGTGCTCTTCATGCCGACGGAGGAAGGGTTTTGGTACGGGTGAAAATGTATTTTTTTCTTCCTCGATTGTATGTGGGAGCATCCCTTCAATAAAAAAAGACGTCTCGAACGTACCGCGTTTTCTCAGGCCATAAATAACAAACTTCCTAGAAACATGGTCAACAAAATCTTCGGCTATAAAGAAATCATGAATGAACTTCCTTCTACACTGAACAATGCACGGCGAAGCAAAATGGCTCATTGGATTGCAAATGCAGCCGTCCCGGGCATGAACTCATCTGATAAACTACGTGCCCTGCGGATAGTTATGAGCAAAATTGGCCATCTAAACTTCCCAATGAACAAAAACAATGAACAACAGAGAGTTCTAGACGTATATATTGATCACTTAAAGTTTGTAAATTCAAAAGAAAAATTGAACAACCTGTTGAGTTTCGTGCAACCGTTTAGTAGTAGATGGGATGGGAAAGTTATGAAAAATATCGGACTTACCCCCTCAACGTTTTTCAACTTGAATACACCCACTCGGCGAAAAGTGCTCAATCTCATGAAAGATATTCCATACACGCAGCGAGAGATCCTCGCGATCATTGGAAACAGACAAGAAATGATCAAAGCCATACGAAGAGATTTGAATTACGTTATAAAGAAGAAACAAAACGTAGTAAAAAGAATCTTCGGGAATGCACCGGCAGTAACCGAAACCAACAGAAAAGTGAAAGAGCGTATTGACAGGGAGTTGCGGGAGGTGCGTAAAAGAAAAAGAAACCTGAACAACATGTCGACGGGGAGTTTAAAAAAGCTGGCGATCAATGGTTTTTGGAAAAAACCCTAAAGGTACGGATTCAAGGGGCTTAAAGAAAAATCCATATAAAGAAATATCCCCACCGTTAGCTCAGTTGGCAAGAGCAACTGACTGTAGTCTCGAAACTAAATTCCACGGTCATCAGTGGGTCACCTGTTCGAATCAGGTACGGTGGAGACCTTCCGTCCTAGCTCAATTGGAAGAGCATGAGGCTGTTAACTTCAAGGTAGCCGGATCGAAACCGGCGGACGGAGATTTTAAAAATGCACCGATTTTTAAAATCTTCCCCTCTACTATATATGTCTACGGCCATCATCGCACTTATGGTGATTTGCTGCTGCTCGTCGAGCGGCACTGGTGCGATGTTCGGATTGGGATATGTTCCCCAGACCGAACCACACTTCAAGCGACTTTCGGGTTCAAACGACTTGATCGAAGTGTCGAACAAGATCAAGAAGAGTGGCACGCAAGACGACTGCGACAAATTCGCTAAGAAGTTTGGCAAATATCTGGAGAAAATCAGAGAGTACAAGGAAGACTTTGGTGGTTTTTGGACACACGATATGGGATTCGTGAACTTGGACCCACAGGATGGTGATGATGACACCACCATGGATGAATATTTGGAGGAACGAGAATTTGAAAACGTATTGAACAACGGAACTGTCATGTGTCGTCCGGACGCTTAAATTTCCATGATTACCATATATGTACAGTCGTTGGTTGAGTAAACGCATCAGTGAACAGGAACCTCCCAGAGAACCGAGCCCGGAGCCAGAGCCAGAGCCAGAGCCCGTGCCGGAACCCCTACAGGAGCCCGAGCCTCCACGTCAGCTAAAATTGGCCCTGTTGGTTTTAGCTGGTGGTGTTTTATTAAGAAAAATGTCACGCTAAGGTAACATGATCTTCCAGATCGTTGTCTTCTTAGTGCTCATCTTCTTGGTGAGTTTCCCAGCCGGGTACGTCCCGGGCACTGATTTGTACGTCATCAGGGAAAGTGAGGCGGACGTGTTCAGGGCGACTGTCGTGAACTTTGCCCAAAAGGTCAAGGACGGCATGATCATAACCGACACTGGCTACTCTAAATTCAAAGAGATGGATGACGCCATCATGGAACGAATCGCTACGGACAGGACGAAAGTCCTCTCCGTAAAGAAGTTACGGTTTCTGACGACGTCGGACGTCTTGCGTGACTACACGGCGGATCTGGTGGACGATAGGAACCTCATCGTCCTCAACTATTCGTCTAAATGAAACGCACGTTAAAGGTCTTGGCCATGAACCGTTTGGCTTTCACCAGGGACGGGTGACTCCACAGTAACCACCTGGACCAGAATCCGGGCGTGCGCAGTCCCTTCGCGGACCAATTCTCTTTGGTGCTTCGACGCACCCGAAGCATGTGTCTCTGCACATCGAAGACGTTCATGTCTGACACTTGCCCTCCGTGGCGTTTGACGTACCTACGCATTCGATGTGGATCACCGTGCAAAGTGTAATCACTGTACCCCTTCGCTCCGAAGTGCACCTGCTTGCCGTCATCAAAGGTGACGCGCCATTTGTGTGTCTTCTTGGGACTCCTTTGGAGCTTGACGTTCATCATGCTCTCGCATGAGATATTTACTTACCACACTTGGAGCAGTATCCTTCCTTTCGCGCTTCCATCTCGCGGTAGACCAACACACCGAGGATCAAGGCCAAGATGGCCATGCCTTGCTTGCTGAGTCTGCGTCGGTTGACGCCGGCGAAGAGGACGACCAAAGCCAAGATGATTTGGTTCGTGGTGAGCGGGAGCTTGAGCGCTTGCTTTTGTGGGGCTTCGGCGGCAAAGTTTTCTTCCATAGGTACTATCACCTTACAAAAAAATTCTCAGTCATCGGTAGATGAGTGCGGTCATCATCATCCTCGCCGTGTTCTGTTTAGTGTGCTGCTGCTCGTCAGTGGTGTCACCGATTGTGATGTTGAGGGGGTACGTCTCCAACACGACGCCGTGGATCGTAAAGAAGTACGACCTCGAGAAGGAGAAGGAAACAATGCGCGATTGCAACAAACTTAACCGCCTGAACAAGAAGATACGCAAGGAGCACACGAGCTTCTTCGATCCTTACCAGCTACAAACGGTGACGAGTGACGAATTCATGGAGGACTACTTCTCTGACGAAGTCTCGAACTGCAACTTGAAGGAAATGCGAACGGGTGAGATCAGTTTGGATGGGACGTACGCGTGAGGCAGGACCGGCACACCGCCCTGTACATGTTCGAGTCGCCGATGAGTTCCAACTCATCACTGTTTATGGTCCTTTGGGTGAACGGACCGGGTGTCCCGTCCCTGCACGACATGCACAAGGCTGTGAGTTTTGTCACCCTATCGGCGATGGGGATACACTCGAGTATCTCTCCAAACTTTCTTTGTCGAAAGTCACCGTCCAACCCGGCCACGATGACCTCCTTCCCGGCGTTGACGAAGCCCTGCACGTATTCACGGAGGTCCGTGAAGAACTGCGCCTCGTCAATGGCGATCACCTCGCTGTTGTGAAAACCTGGCATCCCCGTGAGGTCCTGCAACCGCGCCACCTTGACGCAGTTGAAGACGACGTTGTCGTGCGTCCGTAGGACATCCTCTGGTGATCGAGTGTCTTTGGACGAGTTGACGACGAGTATCTTCTTACCTATGGCGCGCGATCGCTTGAGGATGCGGATGAGTTCACTGCTCTTTCCAGAGAACATCCCGCCGATGATGACGTCGAGGCTCATCCCCCTTGTTAGGTGACATCAAATAAAATTACAAGTGCATGATCTCACGATATCTGTTGTAAGAGTCTTTGTGTATGAAATCCTCCGTGTCCAAGATGTGCTGAACGTTCTCGTACCCAATGTATTCCTTCTTCATGTCCACCGTCAGGTCGTGTGGATTCCGCGCTTGGTACACGGTGGGTGGACCGAAACACACCTTGTACCCCATCTTTTGTACGATGTAGGCACCGAAGATGTCGTCCATGCGCCCACACTTGTCGAACACGAAGTAGTCCTTGAGCACGCGACTGGAGAGGAGGGTGTTTTGGGAATTGAAGGGTGCGATTTTGCTCGAGCAGTAGTACGTCTTGACGTCGTCGAACACCACGTCTGGTGCGTAGATCATCCGGCACACGGCGTCGATGTCCGGGTCCCCGTTCCAAAGGTTCGCTTGGATGTCGAACACGGGTGCGTCCACCAGTTTAGACGTGTATTCTTTGCGAGTGCTCACGTGTTGCAGTGGGAATCCCCGGTGCCACAAGTAGTTGTTTTTCGTCACAGATAACGGGTCGAAGAAATCACTCGCCGTCGGTGTGTACTCCGTGATCTTCGGCGTCAACGACTCGACGATCGGTGAGCTCGGGTGGGTCCGGCGAAAGACACTCTTGGCGTTCGGTCGAAATCCTTCGTACATCTCACCCCAACACTCGAACGGGATGTTGTCGTCGTCCACCGTGGCGACGACGTCGTAGCCCTCGGTATTGGCGTACACGAAGCCCATGTTCCGTCTCTGAATGGTCTTCCACCCAATCATGTCGCTCAGTGGTTTGTCCAACTTTTCCTGCGCCTCCGGTGAGAGGTAGGTGCATCCTTCCAGACCGGTGTACTTCTCGTGCGGCGTCTTCGTGTCCCCGACGACGATAAAGTCCCACCCCTCTTTTTGGGCGTACTTCAAAGACGCCTCCGTAGGTGCATTGATTGTGGTTGTGACGATCGCCTTCTTCATCTAGTGTGAACACCGTGTATATCTTTAAGCTTAAAAGGGTGACTTCAAGTATTTTAAAGATGCTTCTCACGGCAGTTGTTTGTGGTCGTAACGACAACTACGGTGGTCACCTCTTGGAGTCCGCCGCGTACGCGCTGAACTCGATGTTGAAGTCATTCGATGAGGTGATCTTCGTGGATTGGAACACCGAGGAAGGGAAACCTGTGGTCACCGATTCCTTGGTCTTGGAAAATCGACAAAAGCTCAGAACGTTCGAGGTTCGCCCTTCCAAGGTCAAGGAGATTTTGGGTGACAAACCGGCCCAACCGATGTGTGAGGTCCTCGCCCGGAACATCGGCATCCGTCGTGCCAAGGGTGACATCGTGGTCAGCACGAACATCGACATCATCGTCCCACCGAGGGAACAGTTGGAACTTTTGTTCTCCAAGCTCAGGAAGGGTGACCTCATCACGATGGCCAAGCAGGACGTGGAATTGGAGGAACTTCGCAAGGGGTTCGGGGAGAAAATCGACGTGCAGGAATACTTGCCCCTCCTTTTCGGTGTGTGGCCGTTGCAAAAGCGATTGATGCAACCTCACACGATGGTGAACAAGGCGGTCCTCGAAAAGTACCCGGAGAGGGCGTATCACACCATCTCCAGTCTCATCTGTGCGTGCGGTGATTTCCAAGCCGCCCACAAGGAGACGTGGCACGCAATCAAGGGATTCGAGGAGGACATGACGAAGCGTTTGTACACCGACACGACTGTGCAGTACCAAGTCATCATGTCCGGTGGGTCCGTGTATACGTCGAACTTTCCACCGGTCTATCACATCGAGCACGCGAGGACGAACACGCCAGACTTGCTCAACAAGCCGGATATGAATGCGGTGACGAAAAACGGCGACGATTGGGGATTACAAAATTACTTTGATTGAAACTCGTTTTTATACGAATCGAATACAACATAATCTAAATCTGCCTGATTCATGTAATATAAACTCCTTGACTTCATTTTGAACCGCGTCCCGGATGATGCACTACACCTTCGTCGTCCACGAGGACAGCCTCACGACGGTCTTCGACCACGCGAGTTACATCGTGCACACGTCCAAGTGTCTCGACACGGGACTTGTGTGTGGATACGCGCAAGGATCTGTCGCGCCATGCCTGGGCACCCGCGGGAACGTCAGCCTGGGTACCTCAGACTCCAAGATCCTCCGAGCCACGGTCAGGATGATGGGGGGCGTCAAAGAGTACGGCCACTACTGCACGATGGGCAAGTGCGTCGCGTGTGGGACGAAGAAGAGCAAGACGTGGGGACCTACTTCGTGCGAACGGTGCTTCATGAAGAATTAAAATCTAAGTAAATATAGTGCGCACATGGATGAGTATTCGTTATGGGATCTGTTACCGTTTGACGTTCAAGAGGTGATCATAAACAAACGCAACGCCATGGAGCGTGAGGACTATAAGAACGCGATAGGTAAGAAGCATGAAAAAAGAAAAAAGAAACAAGGACGGTCTTTGTTGACGCCAGACATGGTGCGTTTTTTGATGGAGTGGACGACGGAACCGATGGAGTACATCGGCTGGGCGTTTGAGACCGAGCTGCACGAACTCGAGACCCTCATAGATCCCCCGACATTCGTTAACACGTACAATCACGACTATGCGCAGTATTTCGACGTTTTTTTGACCCGTTCCATCGAGTTCATGGAGGACCCGGAAAACAAGGACGAGTGGATATGCCCCACCGAGGATCACTGGCTGACGATGTTCGCGCGCCTTTCCGACTTTCACAGGAAGCACAGTCACCTCAACCTCCTGGACGAGCGCGACGGCATGCCCGCGGTGTGGCTGTGGTTGGAGATGCAAAAGGACCCGTCGACCGATCTGTCCCGCGAGAGGAAGGATGCCCTCAGGGGCCTGGGGGTGAATCTTCCACGTAGACGCCGCAATAATAATGTTGTATAACAGTACCAACAATGAGTCTCAGTAACCTTTCAAACTACCTTAACAAGCGCAAGTGGTTGAGTGATGTCGAGAAGCGTCGCCTGCTGATGAAGAAGGCGTACGGTGCGGCGACGAACGAAGCCATTCGTAACGAAGTTAAGGCCATCTACACGAAGAAGATGTCCAAGCCGCGACGGGCCAAGGGTGAAGCCAAGCGCGCGCGCACCATCGGTAACTTCCTTCGCCGCACGAAGCGCATCCGCCGACTTAATAAGAAACGGTTGGTCCCGAACAAGCAGGTGGCCGAGCTGGCCCAGAGCAAGGCCACCGTCCCGCAGATCCTCGCCGTGATCCGCGCCTACCGCCTTCGCATCCGCGCGGAGAAGCAAGCCGAGTTGGCCAAGCGCAAGGTGGAGATTGAACAGCGTCGCGTCGCACGCCGCAAGGCCCTCGAGGAAGAGGCGAAGAAGCGTCAAAACAAGACCATCGCTCGCATCGCCCGCATCAACACCAAAAAGCGCCTCCCAGCTGCGGAGGTCAACCGCCTCGTCGAGAGCAAGGCGACGATAAAGCAGATTCGATCCGCGATCCGCGCGAGACGCCAAGCGGTCAAGGCTGGCAAGGACGCCGCCAAGCTCGCTCGTGAGAAGGCCCGCCTCAACAAGCTTCGCGCCTCCATCCAAAAGAAGCGTCACCTCACCCAGGCGCAAAAGAACGCAGCCTTGGCCCGCGTCGGCAAGAACAAGCCGGCCAACATCCTCAAGTCCATCAAGCGCAAGGCGACGAACGCGGTCAACAAGCAACGCGCGACGAAGAAGGCCAAGCCGTCGCCCAAGCCCACGAAGAAGCGCCGCACCGCCGCCCAGCGAGCCGCCAACGAGGCCGCGGCCGCGGGTCTCCTCGTGACCGGTCCGCGCAGAAGACGTTAAAAATTGACGCGCGAATCATGGAGTGGGTGAAAAAACAAATCAATGAACTCAAGAAGGAACAGACACGCCTTGAGGAGGCTATGCTCGTCGTCCAGAGAAGACACAACTTCTTCACGGAAGAGGCGCATAGGCTCTACAAGATGTCGAACGACGAGCGGAGAAAAATCTTTAACCCCTTCGTGGAGATGGCGGGGGATCTCTGGGAGCCCATCATGCTCGAGCTCTCTGAGGATCTGGATGAAGGCACCTACGACCGGTGTAGGAAGATCATGGAGAACCACGAATCTCCGATGCAGATGAATACGCACTTCCTCAAGGCGTGTCCACACGTCGTGCTCAAGAAGCTCCAGGCGCAACTGTGCGAGAAGAGCCACGAGTGCCTTAAGGTGACCACGCGCTTGACGGACCTGTTTCAACTTCAAATAAGAGTGCTGGATGGGACGGAGACGTCGTGTAGTTATCACAGAGCTAGGGTGTCGTAATACGCGTTCTGCTTGTCCTGTTTACGAATGGACTTGATGTGCCAGAGTGCCAACCGCGGGTCCGCCTTGAGCGCAGCGGCCTCGCCCCCGGTGAGCTTCTCGTGGACGCCACCTTGCCATAGAATCTTTTTGTCATTTTTAAAAAAGCGACCTTGATAGTCGGGCCAGTTGATCCACCCACACTCGTTCGTTTGAAACTTGTGCGTCAACAACCACTCCGCGGTGTACCCGGGGCAGATGTTGATCCGTGGCACGTACAGGATGTCGCCGTTGAACCCACGAAGGCTCATCAAGAGGTCGTGTTGGGGGATCTCGTCCGCATCCAACATGAGGATGTAATCGCCCTTGCACTGGGTAATGTGGTAGTTCCTGTGGGCGCTGAAGTTACCGTCGAACTTGCGCTCGCACACGGTAATGTCCTTTTGGTAGATTTCGAGGACAGTCCGCACGAGGTTCGTCGCGTTTTCTGAATCGACGAGGACGTTGATGTCGTCGTCCGCGCTCTTGACACGCACAAGGAAGTGGAGCAAATCATCCAATTCCTTGTGCTCGGTGCACACGCCGATGGCGTAGGTGATTTTCATATTACAGTGACAGCGCTCGTGTTCTTTAAATGACGAGCTTCTTTTCGTGTCCAACCATGAGCTTTAAGTCCACCCACACCGGGTATCCCGCGGCTTTGAGGTTCTTACACAAGGCGACGTCCTCTGAACACAGGTCACGGATGATCGTACCGTCCTTGAGGGTCATCTCTTGGAGCGGTTGGTCAAAGAATGGATAGCGAAGATTTTCCAACACACCCTTACGGATGGCCATGAAACCCATGCCGTTGTAGGCCACCTTGAACGGTCCTTGGTCCTTCTTCTCGTCAAAGTCCTTTGTCGTCATGAATTGGAACGATCCGTGTTCCTTGAAATATTCCTCATCCCATTTCTCCACGCACGCGTACGACTTCAAGTCGGTCATTCGGTACACCCCGCTGTAGACCGGGTACTGCGTCGCACACCCCTCGATGAGCTCGATGAGCTGTTCGGGTAACCAAAATATGTCCGAATCGATGGTGACGAAGACGTCGTAATCGAGTTGACCGTTATTGAACGGCTTTTGCTCGACACCTCGGAGAACGTCTAACCCGAGGCACTTCATACGACTGAACGTGACAAAGGACGAGTATTCGTTAGTCAGCATAATCGTGTAGCCCTTGTTCTGGAGGAGCATTAGGCTTTGCGACCATTGCTTGAGGAAGGTTCCGCTGAAGTTGTTCCCGGGGAGGGCGATCACGACCTTTCGCATCTTTAGTCATGGTCGATTTCATCCTTTAAGTGCTCACGGTTCTTTAGGTGTTCCTCCTCGACCAACTTTTTGTTCTCACCGCAGTAGCCCACCGCGTAGTGGTTGTCCACCAACCACTGGTTCACGTTCGTCCACTCACCCTTCGGGGGCTTGACCCAGATCTCTCCCAACACTCGACCGAACTTGCCGCGGCTATCGCGTTCTTGGCATCTACACTCCAACTCGGCATCCTCGATGTGGATCCACTCGGACAGTTTCTTTTTTGAAAGGAGTCCGTACTTCTTCTCGACCGCGTCCGACGTGCGCGACTCGGGGGTGTCGATTCCTAGAAGACGGATTCTTTGCTTGGTCATGGTGTCGAATCCGAGATCGAAAACGGCGTCGATGGTGTCTCCATCCACTACGCGGGTCACCTGGTGGATGGAGAAGCGGAATTCACAAGGGTCTTGGTTGTACGGCATATATTCATGTGCTTAGATAAATCTTCAAGTATATGACCCCACCAACACCACCTATGAGACTCGCGAGGAGGCACCAGTCACACAAGTAGTTATGATGACGTTCGACGTGGGAAGACGTCCAGTCACTCATCTATATAATTACAACTCATAATCGTACGAGACCGGCGTCGGCTCCGTCGCATCACCACGGTTGGATGTCTCCGTGAGTTTGGTGACACCGTTCTCCTTGATCATCCACCCGGGTGCGTACCTCGGCCGTTGGTAGGCCATCGTGAACTTTTTCACCTTTTTGTGCGAGTACACAGTGAACACCTTCGTCCCGACGGAGTGCCCGTCCGCGTTCCACGCCGACCAAGTAGCGTCACCGGCGTCGTCGAGGTATTCCGGGTCACAAGACGTTAAACTCTCATTGCTCGAGCATAGGTACCTGTTGGGCGCCGCGTGCACCTGCACCTGCGATCGAGGCACGCGCTTACCGTCGGCGAGGATGTCAGCCAAGTGAAGGCCGAGGGTGTTGTTCTGGACGGCGATGTAAAAGTCGTACCTATATTCTTCGTCGTCACCCGTGCACGGTCTGCCGTACCACAGGGTTTCGATGCCGTATCCACCGTCGCTGTTGCTCAAGGCGATCGCCGGGGTGTTCTTGTTCTCCCAGTGCGATCGCACCTCGTCGATGGTTTCACACGTGGACGCCGCGGTCGGGGACGTGCTGTACCCCACGTCGGTGAGTTCGTATTTGCAGTCCCCACCCTCCTTGCTGATGTCGAACTGGACCATCTTACACCAGTCGTCCGGTGATTGGTGGGCGACGACGTAGGTGTCTTTGGTGTCCGTGGAGTTCATCTTGAAAATGTTTTGTTCGTGACGAGTCGGGTTTTTGGGCGAGAACCACGAACCGTGGTACTTCACAGCCTTTGGTACGTAATCACCCGGCTTCTCACACGCACCCAAGGTCCCAGAGTGCCCGGTGATCTTTCTCAACTGACAGTGCCTGACGTTCTTCCCGGCTTCACGGAAATTGTACGTCACCACGTCGGACCACCCCTTGATGGTCGGAGACTCGCCAACCTTGTTCTTGTTCGAGTCCATGAGGACGAACTTGATTCCCGCCGTTCGGTGTGGGCAACAACCCCGTCGGTTGGTGAGGCGGACCTTTCCAATCTTTTGCATCGATCCCAGATCGACAATCATGTCGTCGATCTCGTTCTCGTCGCGTCCCAAAGTGTGGGCAAAGTTCCACTTGTGTCCGTCCGTGAGATTGGCCAACGGACCGGCCGTGTGGAAGTTGTCAGCCTCCACAGGCTTGCCTTTGGAAATCAACGCACCCTCGTCGTTATAAACCTCCAACTCGGCGACGTTGATGATGGCGTGCGTGTCGTCGTCGTTCCCCGTGCCCCCTTCACTCGTCGTGGTTCGAGAGGCGTCGTAGGCGATGTCCATGATGAGTTGGACGTACTGTGCGTCTGGGGCTTCGATCAGTTTCTCCCTCGAAGCCTTCTCGGCGACGGTGACCTCGTTGGACGTCTGATCATCACCAAAGCCACCAAATATTTGTTTGATGAAAGCCGTGATGTCGAAGCCACCGTTGTTTTCGTTCCCGTACGTCTCGCGTCGCCTGAACAAGACCATGGCCAGGGCGAAGAGGGCGAGGACGACGAGTGCGTTCCTGTATCGGGGTCGCATATACTATAGGATGTAGAATTTTTTACTCACCGAGGGCGTGTGACCGATCGTCTCGGCGGTCTGGCGAATGGCTTCCTTCTCGTCTTTGGCGGATTTCAAAAACTTTGCGAAGAGTTGCATCGACCCGGCCGTTCGTATGTCCTTCAGTTGGAGGTGGTCGTTCTTCATGATGCCCCTTAAGAGGTCGCGGACCCTTTCCCACTTGGCGTTCCCAACGAGGAGGGGTGCGTTCTGTTGGACCAATGCGCGGTGGAGTACTCTGTCCTTGACGGTGAACTGTCGCCGCTGACCACTCTTGGCGGGGAAGTCGAAGACCACCGTCTCGCCGTCACCCTTCAACTTGACGTGACGTCGTTGAAGTTGGAACGCACCCAAAGCCCCGGTGTCCCTCTCCGCCACCCCACTGCGGAGGTACGCGGACGCGATCATTCGCAGAGCCAGGGCGTCGTCCCACCTAAGGCTGCTCACCTTGAGTTGGTTGAGTAAACGCGCGGTGACGTTTCGTATCTTTCCGAAATCGATGTCGTTCGCCCGATCGCGTCTCTTGTCTCGCTGCTTTCGGAGAAAGCTCTCGTTGTAGTAATAGTGTTTCTTCCCATTCGCGTCCACCGCCGTGGCCTGGAGCTTCGCACCGGGTCGTGGATCGACTTTCACGTCTTTGTATGCCGGTGGGATGCCGAGCTTCCTGCACCTGATCTGTTCTGCCTCGGAAACGGGACGTCCATCTTTGTAAAAGACACCTCGTTTTCGGGTTATGTAACCCATTGAAACAATCTTACCATTTAAGAGCTAAATTTTTTACCAGCCATACCGTCACGAATGGTGAGGATGTTCCACGACGTCGCGTACATGCGGTGGAGGTTGTTACCACCCGAGACGCCTTGAAGCTTGATCATGGCCGTGTCACACCTGCTCATGTTGATCGAACCTGTGGGGCGGGAAGGGGTGTTGAGGACCAAGCTGAACGGCCACGTGTACACAGGAACGTCGTCAAGGCTGGTGTCCGGAAGCGCCGAACAGTGCAACTCGGGGACGATGGTGTGGTGATAGACATTTGAAAGTTCGTCACTGTGAACGACACCGTTCACATACAGGCTAGCTTTTTCGAAAGTCCACTCGTCGCTCCAGTGATTACCAGTCGCATTCCCGCTCACGATGTGGAACGCGCGCACAGGGTGGTTGAAGTAGCTCAAGTCATAATCTGTGTCGGTGTTGGCGGCAACTTGGGTTTGAACCTCTGTGAAAAGCAAGTCGTGCTGCTTTTCGACGAAATAGGCCCGCTCGTCGGTGTCGAGCATGTGGAATTGGGCGTACACCTTCGGCGAGCCCGTGACGTTGAAGCTGCCATTGCGGCACTTGATTCTGATCTCCACCGCGTGGTGTTGGAGGGCGATCAAAGGGAGGCACTTGGTGTAATCACCCTCACCGAAGAAGAAGGGGATCAAGTAGTGATCAGACGCTGACGTGTTCACGTCGACGCCTCTCAAGTTGCCCTTCACATTGTTGGTCGTGATCGCACACGACGCCTTGGCCTGGTCCGGGCGGTACAACAAGTTGTGAACGCCTTGGATGTAGAGGCTGTCCATGACGCACACTTGCTGGCCTCCGATCCAGAGGCTGAACTCCGTGGGCTTGGTGGAATCACTGCTGAAGAAGCCGGTGTTGTCGTTTTGAATGGAACCAATCTTCGGGTGTTCGACCCAGATGGCACCCAACAAATCTCCCTTGGACGGGATCGGGATGAGGACCTCGTTGTCCGCCCCGAACGTACCGATGTAATCCAACCTCTCGACCTTGCTACTGAAGTTGGTGTGTTTGCGGTAATTTTGCCTAAAGTATGAAATTTCCGGTGAGCCAGTCAAGTACTGGTCTTGAACCCCTCTGCTGACAAGTTCAATCAAAGCCGCCGACATGCTGTATTACTATTATGAGATATTAAAAAAATCCGACCACTTCAAACACAGGCGGGCGTCCATGATCTTTCAGGCCTTGGCGTGGCACGCCCGTGACGAGGACGACGGTCACGGGCCCCACCTCATCAGCGTCGTGGGCAAGGACGCGTGCGGAAAGTCAGTGTGCGTGACGACGGAGTTCAAGCCGTACTTTTTCGTGAGGCTTCCTGAGACATTTACCCAGAGGGACGTGAAGATCCTACTGGATGAGATCCGAGAGCGGTGCCCTGACTGCCTCGAGGGGCACGGTATCGTGCGGAAGAAGGACGTCATGGGGTTCACGAACAACGAGGAGCGACTCTTCCTAAAGCTGGACGCGCGCAACCTGGCGTCGAGGCGGGCGATGGACGGATTCTTTCGTTACCGGAAGAAACACCTCACCGTGTACGAGTCGAACATAGAGCCCACCTTAAGGCTCTTGCACCGAACGGGCATCCAGTCCGTGGGTTGGTTGGAGGTTGGTCAGTACAATCCCGCGTTCTACGCGACCACGGACATCGACGTCTTCTGTGACGACTGGCGTGAGCTCAAACCCGTGGAAGGGCGGGACGAGGACGTCGCCCCGTTCGTCGTCGCGTCGTTCGACATCGAAGCCTACAGCGAGCGCAAGCAGTTCCCTGACGCCAATCTTCCCGGTGACGCGTGTTATCAGATCGCGATGACCCTTTGTAAGTACGGTGAATCCGAACCGTTCGATCGCGTGTGTTTCTGTCACAAGGAGACCGCGGACGTCCCAGAGGGCAGGATCGAGTGGTTCGACACGGAGAGGGAGGTGCTGGAGGCGTGGGCCAAGTACGTGCACGAAAAGAACGTGGATGTCATCACCGGGTACAACATCTTCGGGTTTGACTTTTCTTTCCTGTTTACGCGGGCGGTGATGGTCAGGTGTGCGCCGTCTTTTTACAATCTGGGGAGGATACGAAACACCCCGAGTAACATCACCCACAAGAACCTGAGTTCGTCCGCGCTCGGGGACAACACCCTCAAGCTCTTGCCCATGCCCGGTCGTTTCATCTTCGATCTGTTCCACCTGATAAAATCTCAGTTTAAGCTCGATTCGTTTAAACTGGAGTATGTGGCGACGCACTTTCTCAAGGACCAAGGCAAGTATGACATGCCGGCCAAAGAGATGTTCCGCAGGTACGAAGTGGGTGACGCCAAGGAGTTGGGTGATGTCGCCGCGTACTGCATCCAAGACACGCTTTTGCTTCATCTTCTAATGGCCAAGCTCTCGACCCTTCAGTCACTGTGGGAGATGGCTCGTGCGTGTCACGTCTCCTTGAGTCATCTCGTCGAACGAGGGCAGCAAGTGAAAGTGTTCAGTCAGCTGACGCGCAAGGCGCGGGAACTTGGCTACATGGTTCCGGTGATACGACAAGATAGGTCGTCACTCGAAGACGGCTACCAAGGGGCTACAGTCTTGGATCCGATCCCAGGTGCGTATTTCACCCCAATCGTCGCCCTGGATTTCGCCAGTCTGTACCCATCCATCATGTGTGCGCACAACATGTGCTACTCCACCTTGGTCCTGGACGATCGAAGATATGGCAACATCCCGGGTGTGGAGTACGACACCTTTGTCGTTGACGGGAAGACGTACAAGTTTGCCCAGGGGGTTCCGAGTCTGTTACCCGTCATCCTCACGGAGTTGAAAGCGTATCGGAAGAAGGCGAAGAAGGAGATGGCGTCCACCACCGATCCCTTTAAGAAGTCCATCCTGGATGGGCGACAGTTGGCCTATAAAGTGTCGATGAACAGCGTGTACGGGTTCACCGGCACGGTTCGGGGGATGTTGCCGTGCGTCGCGATCGCGTCGAGCGTCACGTGTCGTGGGCGGGGGATGATCGAAGAGACCAAGGCGTACTGCGAGAAACACTTCAACGCCAAGGTGAGGTACGGGGATACGGATTCTGTCTTTGTGGAATTCGATCTCGAGGGAAGGGACCCGATGTCCAAGGAGGCCTTGGACTTTGCGTGGTCGTTGGGTGAGAAGGCTGCGGAACAGTGCAGCGCGCTCTTCAGACCACCCAACGATCTTGAACTCGAGAAGGTGTACAGACCTCTCATCCTATATAGCAAGAAGCGTTACGCAGCCAAGTTATGGACGATGCATAAGGATGGTGAGATGCACATGGATTACGTGGACGTGAAGGGGTTGCAGTTAAAGAGGCGGGACGGCACCAAGCACATGCGGCGGGTGTGCACGGAGTTGTTGGACGTCATCCTCGATTCCAGTGACACCAAGCGACCGACTGAATTGGCCAAGGAACGAGCGCTCGAACTCATCGAGGGGAAGATTGGCATGGAAGAACTCACCCTGTCCCAAAGTCTGGCCGCGGAGTACAAGAACCCCAACCTCTCACACGTCGTCGTCAGGGACAAGATGAAAGCGAGAGCCCCTGGAAGTGAACCCCAACCGGGTGATCGTGTGCCGTACGTGTTCATAAAGACCCCCGACCCGAGGGCGAAAGCGTACGAGAAGGCGGAGGATCCCCTCTGGGTGCAGTCACACGGGGACGAGATTAAGATTGACTATTACCACTACTTCACCAATAAGTACGTCGAACCTATATCTCAGCTCCTCCAACCCCTTTTGGGTGACGGATGCAAACAGCTCCTTTTTGGTGACATCATAAAGCGCTTTAAGCCCCCGAGGCAGAAGAAGCAGATAAAGGGACAGACCACCCTCGATGCATTGTTTAAGAATTACGCTAAAATCACATCCAAGACGAAAGACCATGGAGTTCTCGACAAAGATTGCGGAGATGCTCAAGGTGGAAGTGAACAATCAGATTCAGTCACACCTTGACGATCAGTTTCAAGAGTACATAAACAAGATCAGTCGGCGTCACTGCATTCCCGTGCCCGTGCTCATCAGTGACCTTCCACCGGCTCTCAACTGGAGTACGTGCCGGTGTCGGGGACTGGTCAAGACGGGGGAGAGGTGCACGAGGAACGGAAAGTTTAGTGGGTTTTGTTCGGCCCATCACAGCCAGAGGGAGGTGTTGTCACCGGTGAACGTGCAGAGGACGTCGAGTCACACCCACGATCTATCATGTGGGTACGTCAAGGGATGTCCGGCGTGTGATGGAACGGATGAAGAGCTTAAGGACTTTGGATCTATATTAGACTAAGAATGAGTAGCAGACAGACACTATTGTTAAACAATCTGAACACCTTCTATGAAGATCCTAGACATCGAGGGATGCTCTTGGACATCCTCCAAAAAAAGAATGGAATCAGCCTCAGGAACATTGAGTTTTTCTGCACGCAGTTTGCGAAGAAGCACAACACCACGTACCGAACCATGGATGACAGAGTCTTGAACGTACACGCCGCCTATAAGAGCTCGCTCTCAGGTTTCAGCAAGGGTCTCTTCGACCCGTTCTGTCGGGGCCCGGACGCGAAGATCACGTACGAAGTCCCTGGGACGGGTGAGAAAATCAACACCACCCTGGCCCAGCTCAACTTTATGCGCTTTGCCATCAAGAACAACGTGGTCGACTATCTGTTGAATCACAAGGAAGTCTTGGCTAAGAATTGATCCACCACGTTCGGTGTTCGAGGTTTTTCCGGTCCGAGCACTGGCTCGGCCGGGCACCACTGTTTCTCTTCTTCATCCTCCACTTCATCCGCGTTCAAGATGCGAACCCGACCTTGGTCGAACTCCAAGACGACGTACGCCGTGTAATACATGTGCATTGTGAAGCTCTTCCCACTGTCCGTGGCGGCTTCGTCGATGAGAACTTCCATCGTCGTCTTGTTCCCCTTGAGCGTGTCAAAGGCAAGACTACCCGAAGGCGTCGAATTGAGTGGATGGGTGGCGAAGCTGTACGTGTAGATGTTACGCACCGGTCGGGCCATGTGCTTGTGGGACACGGTGAGGTACTTGTAGAACGAGTGATCGGGGGAGGTCACGTCCGGTAGTCTTTGACCTTTAATGAACAAATACGCCTTGTCCATTACAGGAGCAAACCACGTGTAGGTCTGATCGAAATCGTTGAGTCGCGAAAAGTTGTAACGGTTCATGCAGTACAGTTCACCGTCGCTCGTCGGGTTCCCGTCGTCCGAGACGTCTTCCTGCTCGAATGCCCTGTTCCTGAAAAACCAGTGAAACGTTTTCACGGGAAGGTTCGGGACGAGGTTCATGGTCACCGTTCGCTCGTCCACGCTCACGAGCTGGTCGGGGTGGCGTCTCACCATGTCCGTCAGCATCGTTCGCTTGGACGACGCCATGAAGAAGCGCTCCTCGGGGCTCACCGATATCTCCTCTGTGATCACGTCGAACTCCGACAGGGTCAGGGTCGACGACGTGTTCGAGAACCACTTCTGATTGTAGAACTCAAACTCAAAGTACACCTTACTTCGGTGCACGCTCGCCATGGGGAAGTACGGCGTGTTCCTCTTGTTCTTGTCATACTCCCGCGTTGACCAGTTCTGGGAAAAGAAGAATGGAATGGGGATGAGGACCTCGGACTCCTGCTCGGCGTACGATGGGTTGTCTTCGGCCGTGTCGTAGGCGAGGGAACGGTTGAGGAGGTGGCGGTTGGAAACCTTCGAACTCATCTCGGTGTAAATCTCGTCATAGATGACCGCCCAGTCGTCGTAGATGGTCTCGAGCACGGCGTCGTCGCAACGCATCGTCACGGACTTGAGGAGGGCCCGCCCGATCTGATCGGCGTAGTTACCACCCGTCTCGAGCGCAGGAAGTTTTATGGATAACCAAATGTTCGTCAGGAGGTCACCGAAGTTTCGTGGGTCGAACTCCACCTTGATCGTGCTTCCGAAAGGCCAGTTGGGGTTGGCCGATCCCGGGCGGTTGACGTTCGTCGCCCTGTGGTACTTCCGGAACTGGCTGTGTTGTAGTTTGGTCGGGTCATAGTAGAAGAGTCCATCTCTCGAGTCCTTGGACAAGAGGTGCTTCTCCTGTGCTCCGATGGCGTTTAGACAAATCTTCGCAGCTTCACCTGCCATCTCTACTCTGTACTTTACAAATTTTTACTCTTCACCCATCGCGAGGATGACTAGCTCGCCGCCATAATTCTTGTGTTGGTGTGAATTTCATCCTCAAAGGACCAGCTTTTTTGAGGAAGTTATAAGGCAGCGCATTTTGAAGTGACTTATGCGTACTTTTTTTCCATTTTCTTCTTATAGGCATAATACTCATCAGCCTTCTTGAAAGCTTTAAATTCAGCCTTGAATCCCTTGTCAATGAGATTTTGATCCTTCTTCTTTTGGGCAGTCGTTGGGTTTTTTATCTTGTATAAAGTGCGTCCGTAATCGACGGATTTGGCCTGAGCCTTTACCATATCTTCAACTGTCTTGATCCGTTCTTTCTGGAGTTTCTCATATTTCGTGAGCTCCGTCTTTGACATCTTGGTCGTGATCTTTTTAGGGAGGAGTTTTGGTCCTTTCATATCTACTATTTACTTTACAAATTTTTACTCTTCACCCATCGCGAGGATGACTAGAACGATTAAGCACACGATCGACAGTGAATTGACTAAATGTGAGCGGTACACGACATCTACTTCTTTCTACTTACATAATTTTTCCTAACGCGCGTGCCCGTGATCTTGCGGTATCGCTCCCGGATCGACTGCACGGACCGGGTTGAACCGAAGAGGCGGGAGAGTGTGGGGTAGTGGAGTTTCTCTAGGGACCCGGCGAGGCGGATGAGTTCGTCGTCCTCCGCTCGAGTCCAAAGGCACTTTTTGAACTGCTTCGTGGTGGTCTTCCATCCGCTTCGACCGCACTTAATGCACCCCCTTTGGCGACACTTACGACACGCTTGTATCGTCCACCTCATGTCACTCTCCCAATCGAATGTCATACTGTCTGTGTTTGAAGTACGTCTGGAGCGTGCGTGCGAACACTGACAACTCGTCGACGGTCATGGCGCGACTCTTCGGTCGCACCATCCGGGAGACGCCAGTCTGGCGGTTTAAGAGATCGCGTGGTGATACTCGTAGTTTGGTGTTATTGAAGCAATCACGACACACCCTTTCAAATTTTTTACCAATCCTCTTAAAGAAGTGGTCGTTATAGTGCCAATCCGGCTCGTGGACAAAGTCTATGTATTGGTCATAAAGGATTTCCTCCACGTCGTCGTACGGTTCGACGCATATGAAGGTCGGAGCCAAGCACCAAAAGCATGGGTGGTCATAGCTGATGATCATCCTTCTTAAGGAAGATGGTGTAAATGTTAAGTAGTATGATCGTCAAGGAGAGTGAAGACGGGACGCGCATCCTTGTTGGACAGACCGCCAAGGAGAATGACCAACTGACCCAAACCGCCGACCCCGACTACTACTGGTTTCACGTCGCGGATTGCCCTGGTGCTCACGTCATCGTGGAGGCGACGTCCATGAGTCGGGAGACGAAGAGGGATGCGGCCACCCTCGCCGCGCACCACAGCAAGGCGTCTGGGATGAGGATGGTACCGGTGGACTACTGCAAAGTGAGCCACGTGCATAAACAGGAACACGCCCACCACGGAGAGGTCGCACTCGACGTGGATCACGTGACGACCCTGACCATCTTCACGAACAAGGAGTTTACGAGACTCAGGCGTCTCCTCGCGTGAGATCATCCGAACGGAATATTTTTTCCTCTCCGATCTTGCTTACTTCCCGGTACCCGTACGTTTGGAGGAGTTCGCTCAAATCACACTCATTGACTCCGCACTGGTGCATGTTGACCGGAACCCACTCCAGCTGAATCACCGGTCTATATTTTTCCAACGTCTTCCGACCACCCTCGAGGACGCGGAACTCCCACCCCTCCGTGTCGATCTTCATGAAGTGAAGGGGTCTGTCGACGTCGTAAAAGAATTCATCAAGAGTTCTCGTTTGGATCTCGACCGGTACGACGTCCTTGAAGCGCATGGGCGTCTCGCTGAGGGTGTGCATACCGTTGTGAGCGGCACACGTGTTCAGAACACTCGAACCGGAGATGTTCGACAGGGCCACGTCAAAAGTCTGAACATTTTTCAAATCATTCAATTCGATGTTATCAACGAGACATTTGTAACTTTTGATGAATGGTTCGAATGAATAAAAAAATGATTTTGGGAGATACTTTGCCAAGAGGGTGTAACTCCCTGATTGCGCGCCGACGTCGGCGACGTTGAACTCCCCCTCTGGATCGATCTGTGAGAAGAATTTGTGGATGGACGCCATCTCCCATACTGTCTTGTTGGGTTTGAATGTGAACGGGGTCACTTCAAGAGTCTCCGATGTGACTTTGATCGGCAACCTCGTGTCGTTGAAATAGGAATATTCCATATTAGTATTCATCGTTTGAATCTTTTAAATAATATTGGTTTACATATATGAACACTAACAAAGTCACGGCGTACGACAAGGACTTCAACACCGTGTCAGTGAGAAACATACCGAAGAAGCTGGCGGTTTACATCGCCGACGATCTCCCAATTAACGGTAAACCACGACAAGTGTACGACCGACGCGCGTTGAATAAGTTGCAAAAGCGCGTGTCCCCGATCACCAGGAGACCGATCGTGCTGGGTATTCGACAGCTATACAACGAAACGCCTCGACAAAAACTTTTGAAATTCATGGAGACGCGCAAGAAGCTGACGAAAAAACAGATTGGGAACTACCTGAATCGCCTGAAAAGGGGCGAATCGGCGAATCGGATCATGAACGACATCAAGGCGACGACGATCACGAAGACGAACACCTTGAATGAAAACAAAATCCGCGTGGAGACCGTGGCACGGGAAATAGAGAACATTGCCCGAAACACCGGATATTACAAACACAGTAACCGGTACGACGTCCGAATGCCAAAAGCTTTCAAACGAAGGATGTTGAGTGAGCTCGTCAGAAAAGAGAAATTGCGTGGAACACCACCAGAAAACGGGTTCGGTGGATATGGAAGTAGTCGTTTCGTTCGAGAAGTCTACGAGTGGCTGAACTTTGCCAACCGAGATTTCAAAGCGTTGAAAAAACACGGGTACAAGAAAGTCTACGCCGACAAAAACAGAATCATCGAGAAGTTCTTGGCGCGTCTGAATGCCGGCAACTACAATACACTCAAGGGGCTCGGTGGTTATCGACCCTATCTCATGCAGCGGGTGCGCGATGAAGCGTGGGGTCGTTCCAACAACAAAAAATATAGATACGAATTCAACAAGTCGGAGCTCAACGACAATCTCAACGAGTATTTGGAAGCCAATCGAGAACAAGTGCGAGAAGAACTGCTTGGTAGATTTGAGCCGTACGTGAATAACAATAACGACAAGAGGAAGCTCGTGAACACCGCCAACTTGAACACGACACTGCGAAAGAAGATTGACATCATGGCAGCGTACATGAAAAAGAAAGGTGTCAAAGTCCCGACCAACGTTCTTCGGGTCCCCTATTAGTGGGAAAAAAAACATGTTGTGGTACAATAAAAGATGCGTTTGACGACCGCCCAAACCACCTTCATAGCGATCTTCATCGTGGCCGTGTTCCTTTACCCAGGCAAACAAAAGAAATGGATGTTCGCCATTGCCCTCGCCCTCTCTCTTTTACATACTTATGATCACCTCTTTAGGGTTTCGAGGAACGAAGATGAAACGTTCCTCCTCGCATAAGGATAAACACCATGGGGATACCAAGTGACGCACGATGTTGAGTGTCTTCCAAAACGTCCTCCGCCATCACGAGTACAAGGATTCCACGATTCGTTTGTATTCACGAATCCTCAAATCTTCCGGCGTCGACCTCGCCAATCGCCGACAGGTCCACCGCCAGCTCACGAACAGGGTGTTGCACGATGACAACCAAGGTGAACGTTTCAGGGCCTTTTTGCTTTATGACCGATTCAGCAGAGGCTTGCCCATCCCGGGTGGTCGTCGACCGCGAAGTCCGCGCGCCAATCTTAAGGAGTACTGCCTGTCGGAGATGGACCACCGGAAGATCGCCAAGGTGTGGTGGCTCTGCCGTGTCCACCCGAAGTCGTACAGCGTCGACACGGCCATCTATTACGTGAAGAACGAGGACAAGGATGATCGACATGGTAACGGTCACCGAGCCCGAGAGGCTCTCAAGGACTTTGACGAACGCCACTTAAACTTTAACGGCAACCGCGAGGTCCGAGCGCACTACGTTCGATGCCGAAGAAAAATGTAATCCTATACTAATGTGGTTGTACGTCATCTTCGCCGCGTGTGTGGCGTGTCTCGTCCTCTCCAACAACAACCGCAACCGTTCGTTGGACATTCAAAAGCTCGTCCGTCAGTCGGCTCGGTACGCCACGGCCGCCCAGCAGGATGCGAGCCCATTGGTCGCCCTCCTCCACGCGAACTACAGTGCCGGTTACTGGTACGCCCTCCGTGACATCGCCACGGAGTCGGCCATCCACAACGCCACCGGCATCGACACGAAGAAGTTCGCTCGCCACGTGGCCAATGTCCAAGACATGATCAGCAAGAGGGTCAATGAGATCTGCCCTAAGATGGTCGGAGAAGTTGATTTATATCTTGCAACCATCGGAGGAGAAGCTTAAAAAGATTGGGCGTCTCATTGACAAGGGGGAGACGGAATGGTCAAGGTGATCAGGGATGCGAAGTGGGATGGGTTCCTTAAACAAGCCTTGAGCCATTACGGGGTTAGAGAGCCTACCCCAAAATGCATTCAGTACGCGAATGCATTTTGGAGGTATACCGCGACGCGCACGATCTTGAAGAAGCGTAGGGACACTCGTGTTTGTAAAAAAATCTAACTGTACATTACAACAATGTTGCTCGACCAAGAGAACTTGCGGCCAGTCATGGTGGCCATGGCTGTGTACATCGCCATCGTGATCGTCACCACTCGACTGATCACCCGCCCGGTGGGCATCAAGGCCGTAGACGACTTGATCCTCTACGTCAAGGCCCAAGAGTCCCAGATGATGTCCGGGACGATCCTAACGGGTCTCATCGTCTTGGCCACCAACTACGTCGTTCAGGAACTGATGTAGGACGTTGTCGTTGATTTTCCTTGAGTGGTCATGATCCATCCACGTCAGCCGTTTGGTGTAAGTGTCCAACATATAGGCGTATAGTTGTTCTCTGCTGGGTCGCCCCCACTCGGTGTTTTTGACAAAAAGGAAGTCGTCCTTTTCGACTTTTTGGGGTTCGCACTCGATGGTGTACGGGGTCTTTATGTACTCCGGTGCTCCACCCCAGTCGGTGATGATCACGGGTTTGTTCCACACGGCAGCGGCTTCGTACGCCCCCATGCCTACACCCTCAGACTTGGAGAAGCTGACATAACAGTCTCCGCGGGCATGGATGTGTCCCAACTCCTCCTCGGATAAGAGACCGTTGACGACTTCGACGCGTGGGATGTTAATCCTGACTTCTTGGTTCGCCGTGCACTTGACCAAGAGGCGCGTGTCCGGCTTGTTGAGGCGGACGAAGGCTTCGAGGATGTCCCTGAACTGTTTCCTATCGTCGAGGATGTTCCCAATGTGATAGAACGTGTAGGGTCGTTGTGGGACGTGGGCGTGCACCACCTTCCACGTGGTGAGCGGGAACTGTTTGGAGAGCACGCGCTGACAGAACGCACTCGGGACGAAGATGGTCTCGAAGTGTTCGGTGAGCAAGCCGTAGGATTCGTGCACGGGTTCGGTCTCACACACCGTCATGCAGGACACCTTCTTCGCCCGGCTTTTGTAGTAGTCAATGCGCTTGATGATCTCGGGGATGGGGATGATGAAGAGGAAGATGTGTTCGCATTCAGGCACCTCTTTGTCGAAGGTGTAGTACGGTTTATCAGGGGCAATGAGTCTACGGTACTTCTCCGTGTGCTGTCCGATCCCGGACAGGAGGGTCGGACCGACGAAAGTGATATCGGGGGCGGCCATTAAGTTTAAAGATTATCTGTTCTTTAGATATACAACATGTCCTCCATCAAGGAAGAGATTCAAAGTGAGATGTCCAAGAAGCATCTCGACAAGACCCGTCTCTACGAGCTCCTTTTGAAGATCGTCGAGCAGGGTGGTGGGGGAGGCGCGCGCGGACCCCGCGGGGAGCGCGGGGAGAAGGGTGTCAAGGGTGACAAGGGTGACGCCGGCGAGTGTCAGTGCAAATGTGTGAAGGAAGCCCCGCTTGCCCCAGCCCCGGCCCCGACCCCGGCAGCGGCCCCGAAGAAGACGACCACTCGCAAGAAGGCGTCTACATCGACGGTGGCGTAGACTTGTTCACGTAAAAAATGACGCCACCGAACATGGCGACGATGAAGAGCATCAGGTAGGTGAACCGTCTCGACTTCACCACTTTCTCTTCCTCCTTCACCTCAGGGACACGCACGAGTTGTGTGTTCAGGCGATCGATTTTCCTTGAAAGGTTATTGATGGCCTGAAGCATCTTAAGATCTTTGTCCTTTGGTGGTTTCTTCGCGTCAACGCACGTGATCTCGAGGACGAAGTGCCACTTGACCAGGGGGTTCAGGGGGATGTAGTCGCCGTCGTCTTGATATTCGTAGAGGCGGAAGGACAATTTTTTGAGTGGGATCGGGTTGAACAAGATGTTCTGTCTCTGGAATGGTTTCCACTGCTTATCGCGGATGACGTTATTAGCGCCGGTGAAGTGCCGCTCGAGTGGGATGCGGGCGAGGATGTGACCCGACCGCTCATTCAGGATTTGGGCATTTTTTGGAATCTCGTCACAGTGCACGTCGATGTACTTGGCCACGTCGGTGTTCAGGTTGCTGTCAGCCTGGCCTATCTGGGTGACGTACATCTCCACGAGTTTGCACCCGATCACTTGGTTTAAGTGGCGGAGGTGGATGTTGGACTCGAGACCGAGGTTGAGCGAAAAGTTGTTATTAGAACCGTCGACGAAATCACTGTCTACCGTGATGTATTGGACATGCTTCGGAAGCTCATCGACCGTGGTGGTCATCCTACATGCAGTGTGCGATATTTTTCACATAACATGCGACACAACACGAGATAGTTCCAATCATTCGTCTTTTCCTTGATAAGCTCGAGGGTGTTGACGACTTTGTCTTGTGTGGTGAGATCCGAAGGGACGCGAAGGGTCTTGAGGATGTCCTCGAGTTGATAGTCGTAAAGGTCGGGCGACGACTCGTCCAAGAGGCACCCGTGGTTCAAAGCGTACGCTGCGCAGTCGTAGTTGCCGCAATCGAGGGCGAAGTGCACGACGTCCGAGGGAAACCCAACACCTTTCTTATGTGCCTTCTTCAACGCGGAGAGGTCACCGTGCGCGGCGGCATAAAGAACGTCAAGGGCCATGCGTCTAAGAATGGGGACGGGTTTAAAAAATATCAAGCAAATCTTTACAGTGCATGCGCGATGAAGTGGCTGGAAACTATTTATCTCATACCGGTTGCGTTGATGGTCCAATTGGTCCCTATAGTAGTGGACGTTTGCTACCTCATGCAGAGATCAGCAAATCGCGTGATGACCGAACACCAGCGTCTCACGGAAGAGTCACATCCGCTAGTCTGCGACGCGTTCTGGAAACTGTGCGGTCACGCCAGCAGCTCTCCAGGATCAACCGTGGAGACCGTGGAAAGCTCAGTCGCGAGCTCCGCGTCGACGACTGCGGCAAAGGAAGATTGATGGAAGATTTCATCCCGGTGCACACGGACGAGTTTCGTTTGACCGTTTTGCGCGCACTCGCGGGGGTAGATCCAGACGCGAGGAGATTGATCTACAGGGAGGTCATCGACCATCCCGTGAGAAACTTAGAACCACCCGCTGCACCGAAGAAGGTCACGCGACCGGATGAACTGGCAAAAGATCGCCGCCTTTCTCCAAGAGCTCTTGACTTTGAGTGAGGGGAACGACACGGCCATCCAAGAATCTTTCATATCTATCATGAACAACCTTAAGAAATAATGTATAATATGACAAAAAGAGATATGTTCAACCTTTTAAATCTCGCGTGGGGGGAACCAACACCTACTCCACCGAAGCGTCAAATCCCGACCGTTGCGGCCCCAGCGCACTCGAGCACGTTCGTTTTCGCGACCAACCCGGAGAGCGGTGAGACGGTGATCTTGGAAGTCCCTGAAAGAGATGCAAGAGGAACTCTCCATTTTGATCAACGTTATAGATAAGTACAGCATCAGCATGAGCGAGGGCGACTACCTCAAGGCGTGTGAGGCCATGAAGAAGATCCACCAGATCCGTACCCCGCGTCCATCGTCTATGGACTACGGCATCGGTTTCTCACACAAGGAAAAAGTCAAGGAGGTCGAGGACGACATCTTAGCCACCCTTCACCACCTACACAGCAATCACGTGCCGTCCATGCTCACGGATGGTGTCCTCACGGATGCAGTGCACTACGTCGCGCGTATCCACATGTGCCATCCTGGAGACGTCCTGGGCAAGTTCAGGGCGTACGACGTCTTCAGGGAGTATCTCAAGTACAAGATTGACGTGAATGCGTTCTGGAAGGAAAAGCTCGACCGCTTGGGTCGAATGCGCCAGGTGTTGCTCAGCGGCGGTAGGTAGATTCGCACCACCACTGGTTAAGGCCCGCGTATTCAAATAGCACGTGTAAGAGCGCACCACTTAAGATGAGCAGATTCAAATTCGAATTCACCCCCATACGTTTCAAAGAGTTATAAATCAAAAAATTCAAAATCCCAATAACTGTTGCTTCGGTCAGAATGGTCGTCAAGCGTCGTTCCATGACATATCCGTAGATATTCTCCGGCGCACGCACCATGCTGGATCTTGACGCGTGTCGCGCCCTGTCGTGTGAAGGACTCCTCGGAGAGGTTGGAAATGCCGTGTACGATCATCGGGAGACGATGTCCGACGAGGCGTACTGCACCATAAACAACGCCATGCGCGTCATCCACGAGCGGATGACTCGTAAGCGTGGACCGAAGGATGAGCTGAGCGAAAGACTGTGCTACTTCGCGTGCTTCCAGAACATCCGCCTGATAAAGAAGCAGGCGACGAAGTGTGTGAGAGATATCAAGCGGAAGCGGATCACTCAAGCTGTCCGTCGGGACGCGCTCAGGCACTACGCGAGGGAGTTGAACTTGAACGTGGATGTAAAGACTTTCAAGGACCTTAAGGATCTTGTTCCGATCATGACCACGGAGCACCAGTTCTTTAAGACGTACATGGAGTGGAGGAAGGAAGACGCCTCTTATGAACTCGCAAGCCTCGCGGAGCAGCAAATGCACACGGTCCAGCTCCGACAACATTTAAAAGAGAAGCTCAACTTGTAATAAGATTATGTACGTCGCGTGGGACACCGAAACCAGTGGCCTTCCTAAATCCCGTGTTCGCCCGAGCAAGGAGAACATCCATGCGTACGACAGCTGTCGGCTGGTGAGTCTGGCCGCGGTGAGGTACAGCTCGCGCGGTCGAGAACTCAAGAGCTTCTACACACTCATCCGACCGGATGGGTATTCGGTGGGTGCGACGGAGATCCATGGGATCACCCACGAGGAGGCGGTAAAGCATGGGAAGCCTTTTAAGACGGCGTTTCAGGATTTCGTGGAGTTCATAGGTCAGGCGGACACCCTTGTCGCCCACAACAGCAGGTTCGACGAGAACGTGCTTCGGTCGGAGGTCATCCGCGCCGGATTGGATGAGGACATCCTTGACAGGCTGGACTACGTGTGCACGTTACAAATGTACAAGTCTACGTTTTTTCGAACGATCAAGCTCATCGATCTGTACACACAGGTCTACGGGAAGGGATTCGCGGACGCCCACAACGCCCTGAACGACGCCCGGGCGTGTGGGGAGGTGTATCCACATCTGCGGGACTACACCCGACTGACGCGTCCCCTGCCCATCCCGAAAATTGTGATTAAAGCGTCCCAGGTGAGCGCAGCGCTCGACATGAGCTTCTTCAACAAACCACATGATCTCGTGGACGCCTTGTGGAGGAAGTATTCACCCAACACGTTCGGTGATCACGTGACCCAAGAGCAGATGGCCCTGAACGTCATCCAAGCCGACGCCGAGCTCTCCAACATCTACACAGAGGCCACGGAGTTCACACCAACCAACGCCTCGGATGTCAAGGATAAACTATCCGTGATGTTCGCCAAGGTGGAGGAACACGCGCTTCAATCTTCGGACGTGGCCATCGTCAAGGACCAACTCCGGAGAGTGATGTACACCAACCACGGGACAAGGAACGAGGACAAAGTAGCGAGAGCCATCCCCAAGCCACTCCGACGGGACAACACCTTCTACACCTACGACGTGTGCGTCATCCACGGGACTCTTTACCAGTTGTGCGGTCGCATCGATCGCGTGTCCGTGAACCCAGATAACACGCGCACCATCCACGAGATCAAGAACCGGATGAAGCCACTGTCGGGGAACGCCCTCAGGGACTACGACGAGGTGCAGTGCAGAACGTATCTGGCCATGGTACCGGACGCGGATTCGTGCGTTCTCACGGAGCAGTACAACGATCAAAGAAAACAGTACCTAGTCTTAAAGGATGATGAAAAATGGAAAGACATACTTAAGGGTCTTCAAAACTTTTGTGAGCATTTTCACTCTCTGCTATCATCCGCTTAAGAGGTTGTTTTCAAATCGCGACGCCATGGAGGACCAGATCCGCGTCCTGACGGACATCATCAACGACCTCAAGAATGAAGTAGCCGGCCTCAAGGACTCCGTGGGGAACGGTACGAGGCGCGCGAGCAAGCAGACGCGCCCGCAGTGCACGGCGACGACGGCGAGGGGCGCACCGTGCACGAACAGGTGTTTGCCGGATCTTGTTTTTTGTGGGCTGCATAGCGCACAGCACGCGGCAGACGGGGAGCCTAGACCGAAGCGCGCCAAAAAGAGAAAGAGAGATCTTCCAACGCACTCGCACCCACCGGGACAATCGGACAGCACGTGCGACCTGTGCGCGACACTCGGCGACATCCTAGATCCGACGCTGACGGATGAGTCTTTTGAACTCATCTTTAACGACCTCTTAGTGTAAATCGCAATAAGGAATGTAATAATACAAGGCCCTCACCCGCGAGGGCGAAGCTCTTTATGATATTTTCCCGCCTTTTCATACCTTTTATGAGATATTTTTGATGCGAATCAATCGAACTGGAACAAGTCCGTTCGGTGACGAGTCGGTGACGAGGCTTCAAAGTACCGGTGACCTCACAACTCGACGCACCCGATGGCGACCAACGTTGAACTCGCGCAAAGACAACTCGAGGAAGAGGGTGCAGCCGGCCACTTGTTCGGGTATACGTGTAGCACGCTGTGCCGGAAATGGCGCGCAACTGGACTGGAAGAGCGGGACATGAACATACTCGAACACGTCCGTAATAAAAAGAACCAAGACGCGTGGATCCGCGGTCGGTACCGTACGTTCATCGAAGATAGGCGCTGGACACAACATAAACATGCGAGACAAGAAGTTATATATGCGTGGTATGATGTCATCATGTCCAGCTTCAGTTTTCTGAAAATCGTCTGTGGCCTGACGGAGTACATCGACGACGCGCGTGTGGAGAGCGCGGTGCGCGACATTCAGTTCGAGACAGCACGTGAGCGCGCGAAGTACGTCGACAAATCGAGTAATATAATGTAATTTTTTACATCCAACCGTTCATTGAATTATCTGTCTCTTCACACCACGGGTACACTTTTTCTCCATCCCCGACAAAGTGTACGGCGAGCATTTTATTTTCCCAGAAGTCTTTGCACGTGTCCAAGGAGTCATCGATAAGACACCCGATGGAAAGCGCGCGACAAATGTCCACCTTTTCAATCTGGTGTTCTGTGTAGGAATTCGTGAGAATGACGTCATCAAAGACACCTGGGAAATGTCGATCGATCCACAATTCCGTCTGCTCGCGCGCGGCGTTCTGCCTCCCGGTCACGACGTACATCTTGTCCACTTGTGGACGAATCGTGGCCATGGCGCGTTGGGCCCCGAGGATTGGTTTCTCGAACAGGAATTCCGGTGATTTGTAGTACTCATAGATCATCTCCTGTGCTTCCTCGTGCGAGCAATCGAAAACCTTCCGGAAGACATAGGAGTGTCTACCGCTTGGAAGTTCTCGTCGGTGGTACTGGGCGAGTGGTTTAAGGAACGGCACGAGGACTTCATCGAGGTCGATGGCGATTCGGTTCATTACACTTTGTTACAATTTTATTTCGTCATTGTGACGAGGAGGGCCTGGACCTTTGCGCGATGTCGGTCACACTTGATGAGGGATGGGTCCCTCACCAGCTCGAGGATGCGATCGTTGTCGTCACCCTCCGGGGCCGGTTTCTCGAAGGATCGAATGTATGACGCACACAGGTAGATCACCCCGTCGGCGAACTCTTCGTCAGCCATCTCCTCCCACGAGTCTTCCTTAGTACCGTAGGTTCTGGTGTCATCTCTCACTTGGACACCGTGACCATATCTGTCCCGTCCGAGTTCCATTCGTGCACGTATGAAATCCATGTCATGTACAAGAGTGATGTATTTAAGCACGTCACAACGAGTACGAACATGAGCCGGACTATCACGGAAGAACCAGAGAAAAGGTGGGAGCTTAAGGATCTTTCCGACGCACTCGAAACCGCGGGTGGTCTACTCTCGAACGCGGAGCGCTACAAGAAGGAGCGGGATGAGTACAAAGACTTACTGGAGCAGTGGGAGACGTACGCGGAGGCGCTCGAACAAGAGATCAAGGATCTGAAAGAAGTGCCTTACGTCGAGACGCTCGAAAGGAAGATCAAAGATCTCGAAACTCGCACGTGCAAGACGTGTGTTCAGAAGGCAGAGACCAATCGAAGACTCCTCGTCGCCCTCGACTCGCTTAGATCCGTCTCCTCACGGACAAGATCCAAGACGATGGATTCACGGAATATCGCCGATGATTGGGCTAAATCGTGTTGACTTAATATGTAAGATTACAGTAACGATGTACTTGAGTATTTTTGTCGGTCTCCTCGCCGGCCTTGTGACATACACCTTCACCGGTAGCAACCTCGTGAGCCCTACGAGGGCCAAGACTCTCATGCAGTCCGGGAAGATCAATAAGGTTGTCGACGTTCGAACTCGCATGGAATTTCAGGCGGGACATTTCCCCGGTGCGGTGAACATCCCCGTGAACGAGATAAACAGGATGACCACGGCTCGTCTCCCCAAGAGGGGTCTGCTGGTGTACTGCAACACCGGGCAACGTGCGAGGTGGGCCACGGAGAAGCTCTTGCGTTTGGGATTCAAGGATGTGTATTACATTGCCGGTACGTACAAATCGTTCCTACGTTGAGTGCGACGCAAGACATCGAGTACGCCATCATCTCGACCTTTCTGTTTTTAACGATTATGTATGTCATCAAGACTCCGGAGGAGCGCAAAAAGAGTGGTTTTATTTAATAGCGGTTGGTGTTTCACTCACCGTTTTTTCTTGTCCCTCCACATAGGTAATCATTTCCAAACGATTGTAAGTTCGCATTTGGTGAATCATGTCTTCCGGATACCCATTGATTGATCTGTCCAGCATTTTGAGCATGTCAAGTCTATTGTTTTTGATAGTAGCCAATTTCATTTGATTTCCAGCACTTCTTATAGAAACGGGGGAATCCTTCCACATATAAATAACCCACATGAGTGTATTGATATTACCGGTAGCAATAGCATATTCAAAATGACTCGGAGACCAGTCTTTGTATTTGTGGCCAAAAAACCTGTAAATTAACTCAATCTTTTGAACGTGTTCAGACTTGATGGTCTTTTCAAAAAGTCTGTTCAAGTGTACGACATCGACAAAAGCATCTCTTAAAGAAGATGGGAGATGCTTGACCACATTTGTAAACCACTTAGCATCATTATGGCTGGCTGAGGCATAACCCAAATGACGAACGATATTCATCTTGGTCTCACTGTCCAGACTAGACCATTCGACATCTTCGAAAAAGGAATAGAATTCTTCCTCCCAATCATGGTCAGCACAAGAGTGAATTTCATCCTCAAAGGATCTGGGACAGCCAGCTTTTTTGAGGAAGTTGTAGATTTCTCGCTGTTTGTGACAAGAAGCTGTTTTCAAAGCATTCTTTGATTTCTTGTAGTTCAAAGTCTTGAGACACTCAAAGTGTCCCTTCTTGATGGCAGATAAGCAGGTTTTGCAGTCTTGGCAGCGCATTTTTTTGAAGTGTGCGTCGAGTTGTGGCGTTGACTTGAACGGGGCCACTTGCCCAGCAGAAGATGAAAAAACTCACCAAAGCTGCTGAGATGCTCGGACATCGAGCTGAAAAGGTACAGGATAGGTATGATGAAAAAATATTACACTTAAGCCACTCGTTTGAAAAAAATCGTAAATAAAATCATGAATGCACGATCATATGCAAATGTGTCAGGGGGTGTGAAGAAGAAAACGTTTCAAGAATTTGCAAATATGATTTCCACGAAACCAAACCGTTTCATCTTAAATGCTAAACGTTTACTAAATTGGTACAATTGGTACCTGAAATCTTCACTCACGAACAATAAAAAACATGCGATGATAAACAGAGCTCTCAAGGAGGAGGCGCACCTAAAACTCTTATCGAGCATGATGAGCCAAATCGACGCCGAATTCGTCACCAAAATCACAAATTATTACAGACCCGACAACGCGGATATACGCAAGATCAAGAACATGCTCGTTGGTCAAATGCCTGGCACTCGAAGCAAAATAGAAAACATCATGCGTTCAAACGCCACGAACAAAGACGATAAGATATTTTTGTTGTTGAAATCGAGAAAAGTGCGCGAAGGATTATTGAATGGAAGTGCGCTTGGTCTCACGAACGAGCAATTGAATCAGAAATTGATTGAACAGGGAAGACCACTCAAAAAGTATAAGCAAAATCGAGTACACACACGGGTATTGATACACGGTGGAAGAGGTGGAAACGGTGGGAACGCCGGAAAGAACGGTCAAGTCGGTCGACCGATTGGCGTTTCCATATCTTCAACGGGTATGCACAACACCGTGCCAAAGTACGTCAATAATAATTCAAAGAGGAGTGAGCATAACGTGATTCAAAAAATCAACATCAAGGGAGGGATGGGTGGCAAAGCGGGGACAGTCGGAATGGGTGGGGAAGGTGGTGAGAGAACAAACATTCGAATAAAATCTTGAAATTTTCAATTAGATTCCATATTGCAATTTCATTGTATTCATTAATTTCTTAGTCAATAATAAATGACCAAACGAAAGTCAAGGAACAACAATAACAACAATCATAATAACAAGAGGCCGAAACCTAAGAATAATAACAGAAAAGCACGTGATCTGGCTGGTATTCAGGCGCAGATTAGACTAGCAATCGCGCGGGGGAACCAGGCAACCATAAAGCTCCTTAAGAGGATGTACCTGGCCTTGGCGGCATAAGGAGGCGTCGTCACTTCTCGACGCACTGACCATGGACACGATACACGTAGATTTGGATGGGGTGGACGTCGTGTGTGTCGATACGACGCAAAAGCACGATGACCTTCTCCGGGAGGTGGGTAAGTTTATGTTGTTCACGAAAGCCTCGGGTTCCTTGGTTGAGGATGAACCCCTTAAGGCTTCCGTGTTCGACCTTCTCCGCGACGTGTCCGGGTACGTCAACGTTGATAACACGAAGTACACGATGAAGGACGGGACCCCGTTCGACGAAGCCCTCGAGAAGAGCGGTGGTTCTTTCACGGCTTTGGTACGGGACTACGTGCACGACGATCCAGCTCGAAGACGCTTAGATCTCTTGGCGTGTGTCACCGCTGGGGTCATCCCTTTCGGTGACCGTCTGCGAACCTTCCTCTTCATGGATTTGGTCTTCCTTCAGTTCAAGGATTGTCGCGTGGACAAGTTCAAGGACTGGGACTCGTTCCTCACGTGTGGAACTCCACTCGAGTTGGAGGAGGCTCGGGCCTACTTTTGTGACTTGTGCAAAGATCTCCATGTCCGGATGGTCGTCTATTCCTTCCTGGTCAGATTCATGTCTCAAGAGAAGAAACAACTGGTGAGTGTGAACTTTCCATTCGAGCATCCCCTGGCGAGGAAGGCTGTTCGTATGTACCTCGAGGAGTCTGGTGTTTTACCGAAGACCAATCGATCGACGGTGATCTTCGCCACCCTCAGGGACATTGCTGAGAACCCAACCAAGCTCAAGGAGGAGTGGTCCAAAAGACAGTTCATGGATTGCGCCACCCCCGACGAGGCGGTCGAGCTTTTTGAAGTGTTCACCGCCTTCATCAACGAAGTTGCGAGGCACGCGAACGGTTACCCTGTCGCGGATAATCACTGGTGCCACGCGTCTTTTTATACTGATCTCTTTAGGGATGAGTTCCCCGAGCTGAAGGGTCTCTCCGACGGGTGGTACAAGAAGATTGACGAGCTTCCGAGTCACGTGAGGAAGGTGTACGAGAAGGACAAGCGCCCGTCCCAGCAGTTCTTTGTCGAGAGGGGTCACATGAAGGCTCGCCTGTACCACGCGATGCACGGAAAGTTGACACAGGAGTGCCTGGCGAGTCTCCGGAAGGACATCGTGGACACCCTCACGGATGATCAATACGAGTGGTGGCGCAAGATCTTCCAGTTGAAGAACGATTTGAACAACCGGAAGCTCTTGAAGTTGACGATTCAGCAAGCCTACCTTTACTTGTTCTGTGAATGTTTCAACGATTCGACGACGACTGAGATGCTCAAGCGGGCTACAACTCTTTTACAACCTCTATGCAAGACTGACATCACGACTACAAGTCCATGTCTGTTCGACGTTCGTTTTCTCTGAGTCCGAGGAGGTATGACAAGTGTTCATTCCTCACACACCTCGGATCTTCATAAAAGTAGCATTCACCTGATCGTTCACTGGGTGACACGTAATCGTACGTCTCTATGATCCTCTTCGGAAGGTCCAACATGTCCAAGAAACCAATAATCGCCGGGTCCGACTTTGAGGACTTGATGACATCTTTGTAATAACTATGCCTCCTCAATGGAACGTCTTGTCTTTTCGCGTCTTCCCTTTTCACTTTGTTACACATCTGACACAGTGGTTGAAAGTTCCCTAGGCTCATGTCGCCGTTGTACCTTCTGTGGTCCACCTCTATATTCTTCCTGGACCCACATATATTGCATGGGTTACCTTTGAGCGCTTGTCTTATGTGCTTGGGGATCGATCTCGATGGATGCTTCCTCGTGCACTCTGCCCAAAAGAATGCACCTATGATGTTGCATGATTCCATCTTGGGTTGGAGAGCTATCACCGTCGGGACGTGAATGCTTTCGAACCTGGTAAGGTGCTCCTTCTCAAGGTTGTAGTGTTTATGGGTGGATCCGTGTTGGACGTTTCCATATATCACGGTCATTGAGAATTGGTCGAGGAGACGACGGAGGACTCCACCGTTCCCGGTGAGTTTGACGACCCCCTCATCGACGAGTTTGCTTAGGGGCACCCATGGGGTGGTGAAACCATTAGTGAGTGCGGAGATTGACATATCATGGTTAGTGGTGTAAACTTTATTACATCAAAAATACAACTGGCGCCCACGCCTCTTAAGGGCATAAAGGACATCTTGGGCCGTGACCGTCTTTCGGCGCGCGTGGTCGGAATAGGTGACGGCGTCGCTGATGGTTTCTTCTAGGAAAACCCGGAGCACGCCACGGACTTCGTCGTACACGAGACCGGAAAGGCGTTTCACACCACCTCTGCGAGCCAGGCGGCGGATGGCTGGTTTCGTGATACCTTGGATGTTATCACGGAGATAACGTCTATGACGTTTGCAACCACCCTTCCCGAGCCCCTTGCCACCCTTGCCCCTCCCCATCGAGGAGCGGACGACGGTCATGGCGGATTGGAACAACGAGGCCTGTGGTTGCGCGACCATGGGTCTGGGTCCCTCGGGGGACACCGGTGGTGGTCTCGGAGGGGATGCCTGTGTCGGTGAGAACGCGCTCCTATTCGGTTCAGGTGACACGGCACGGGGCAGGGAGATTTCTTCTTCCAGCCAATTGTTGGGCTTGCACACCTTGCACCCTCTGGCTTCTTTTCTTTGTTTGTTGCACTTGCACTTGGACATGGTTCTCTTCTTGCGTCGTGGAATGACGCGTCCACAAAAAATGTCAGCCCATGTCAGCTATGCGGTTGGCCTCACCTTTATTTTGGGGGACAGCCCTCATCACTGCGGCGGTCATATACTTCCATAGAGTGGACGACTACAATCAAATATGTAGGGAAGGTTTGAATAAAGCTCTGGCCTTAAAGGGTGAGTTGAGTGACAAGCATCTTTATAAGTTATGGATACGACGACATTTACCCAAATACGAACAGATGTTGCCAAAGACACTCTTTAGGACCAAACGTCTTGATGAGTTGGGTGCATACATCGGTAGTCGTAGGAGTCCACAATCTTTCATTATCAAGAATACTCACGGAAGTGGGATGAACATCATAGTGGAAGACAAGGATACCATGAACTACCGTGAAGTCATCTCTAAGGCTCACTCCTTCCTTAAGACCAACTTTAGGAACAGTGGCAAAGGTGACACTGCCCATAGAAGAAAGATGCAACTTCACTACGATTACAATGAACCATCACTCATTGTTGAAGAATTTTTAGGAAAAAATCTGAAAGATCTAAAGTATCACATAATCGATGGTCGTCTCGTGTTTCATCAAGTGATCCATAAAGGGGGGGAGACAATGCTGTACCCGAACACGGCTGATAAGCAGCTTGAAGGAATTGCCCTCGATATCTATAAGGAGATCAATCGTGCGTCCAAAGAGCCGATACGTCTGGTACGAGTTGACTTTTTGGAGACACAAGGTCGTGAGATCTATTTGGGTGAGGTGACATTCTCACCTGGTGCGTGTAACAAGGTTCGACCTCCTTTGTAAGTCCTTGTCAGCCTTCCCACCCATGATGAACGAGTACACCCTCGCCTGTGCCCAAGCGTGTTGGGACGCGCCCGGTCTGTGACCAGTTCTCCACGCCGCGAGACCTCTGTTATAGACGGTCTTTAGAACCCTTAGGGGCTTTCCTGTCACCTTGGCAATCTGTGGTAGGGTTGTGGCACCTGGGTATTTCTTCCTAAAGGCCACGGTGAATGATGACTTTTTTGTTTTGATTTTCTTGTTTGTTGGGAAAGGTGCATAAGACATCTTCAACATCTTCACATACCTCCGTTCGACATCACGTGGTGTCTTGAGTCCCCGGAAGTATTTGAGTGGTGCATAGATCTTGCCCCTTGTCGATTGGAGTTTTTTGATTTTTTTCAGAATGTCTTCATCCTTCATCGTCATATGATTAGTTTCTATTTCTTCTTGGACGGACGGCCCTTCTCATGGCCCTTCTTTGTTCACCCCTTGCCAGGTTGGTGAGATTCTTGCACATCTCCGGTATCTTCACTTCATCGGGTCTCAACCCTTCATAGAGTCCTTTCTTCTGGGCAATCTTAAGGAGTGCTGGTTTCTGTGTATATTCACACCTGGTGGATGACTTGTACCTACCACGTCGACCATCTTGTGGTCTTCTCACGAGCATGGGTTTGGAATCGTTGCTATTGTCACCACCTTCCATGTTTGTTCTGGCAATCCTGACATACTTGTTCGTTGGTACGAGGAAGAGTGCTTTGGATGGTTTCCTTCTCTGTCTGAGATACTTCTTTGCTGCCCGGATGAGCATCGAGTAGATACCTGGAACCTGGACACCATATCTTTCATATTGCTTTATGAATTTTCTTTTGGCTCTTTGTTCAATGCTTCCCGTGTTGAAGCCAAGTCTCTCCATGGACGCCTTGAAGCGATTCATCTCATTGTTGGGAACGATGAACTCCATTCTCATGGGACCTCTTGGTTGCACAACGCGTTCATTCCTTCTTTCGAGGAAGGTTCTATTTACCGCACGTCTACCACGTGGTCTTCCCTGTTCTTCTGCAAAAGCCCTCGCCTGTTGTGCAGCACGGACATCCCGTCTCAGCTGACGGAGTGTCTTCTTCACCTGTGCTGATCTCACCCTTATGGTCGTGGGTACTTTAAGACGCCTCGCGATTTGTCTAAGTTCTCTAAACTCCGGACCCATCTGTTGTTCGACGATACGCCGAGAAGCTTTAGCTCTTGTCACATTTCGTCTAATGTCTGAAATGTTTCTACGACCGACTTCAATGCCCATGGCTTCGGCGGTATTTCTAATTTTTTGTGCACTTCTTCTCAATGCTGCTCTTCTATCGCGTTCACTCATATATTTATTTTAGATTTTAATTATTCTTGTTCACGATGAATGTAAGTACACGTGACAATGATTACCGGTGCAATGACAAGAAGGGTGATGATTGCACCCGTGACCGTGACCATTACAAGTATCCATGAAAATACTTCGTTTATGGTTTATTGTGTCGTGAGGGTTTTGGTTTATGTTGTTGGATCTTTGACTGGGATTTTATATGAACTTGCAATGATTTTTCAATGATGTTCCGTGTTGGTTGCAATGATTTTTCAAT
>Ga0255781_10000062_pt1 | contig 76366 bp, 70 predicted proteins | sample 101ome_21_FD_179979 | JGI IMG/M metagenome (GOLD analysis project Ga0255781, IMG submission 179979) | Coastal salt marsh microbial communities from the Groves Creek Marsh, Skidaway Island, Georgia - 101413BT metaG (version 2) | ecosystem: Environmental > Aquatic > Marine > Intertidal zone >... | reverse complement strand
AAGTAAGTCATATTCGGTCGCCGAATAAAGACACACAGCGGGACCCGGTTTGAGTTAATTTCACGAAATAGCCTAGTGGCTCAGTCGCTGATCCTGTAAAGCCACTGACGCCTCCGCATATCATCTGCGATGAAACGATCGATCAAACCCTTATCTTCAAGTGTGAGATCTATTGGAGCCAAACCATTTAAAAGCATTCGGCGCGCCAATGGAGATATCACAAAATCAAAACTGTTATCAGTTGTATCGAGGGTACATTTCTCAAGGTTCACTGACAAATGATGTGAGGTAGGATTCATTCTTACCCACTCAGTGATAGCTTCTATTGATGGGCGATCGAGGGTAATTGGTAGAACACCATTAGCGACGCAATTGTTATAAAAGATTGATGCAAAGCTTTCCGCCACTACTACCTTGAACCCGTAATCTGCAAGAGCCCAGACAGCATGCTCCCTCGACGAACCACATCCTGCATTTCTACCCAGAATTAGTATAGAAGCGGCACAATAATTTGGATGATTTAAAAGAAATTCAGGGTCAGGTTTTCTTTTGCCATCTGAATAGCGGATATTGGCAAAGAGGCCATTTGCCAGCCCAACCTTTGAAACCCGTTTCATCTCGCGCGATGGAATGATCACATCAGTGTTAAGATTATCCGTCAACAACGGGAGCGCGATGCCACTATGGTTCGTAAATGGCTTCATTCGTATGCCTCGCGCACATCACTGATATGTCCGTTTATCGCACTCCAAGCAACAGTCTCAGGGCTGGCGATGTGTGTGCAAACACCTGGCCCTTGACGTCCTTCAAAATTCCGATTGGTCGAGGAGATGACACGACTTCCTGGTGGGAAGGTCTCACCACCAGCATAAAAACAAAACGCACATCCAGCTTCATGCCATTCGAACCCTGCGTCTAGAAAGATTTTATCCAAACCTTCTGCTTCAGCAGATATCTTAACTTCTTTAGAGCCAGGGGCACAAATTGCTCTAATTTCAGACTTAACTTTTCGACCCTTTAATATGTTCGCAGCGCGTCGAAGATCACTTAACCTGCTATTGGTACAGGATCCAATAAATGCACCATCTATTGCTTGTCCACGAATTGGTTCGTGAGGCTTTAAACCAATATACTTATATACATCGGCAAAATCTGAACGTTGATCGGGCAAAACCTCATCAATAGCGATAGCATGTTCGGGGCTGGTACCCCAAGTTATCATCGGTGCGATTTCTGCAACATCCACTTCAAGATCAACATCGAATGATGCATCTACATCACTAATCAATGACGCCCAATGCGCCTCCGCAATCAATGCATCCTCATCTTTCGGAGCAAAAGGCCGCCCCCGTGTATACTCAATAGTCTTGTGATCTGGCGCTATAATTGCTGTGAATGCTGCAAACTCTACACCCATATTGCAAAGAGTTAAGCGCTCCTCAATTTCCATCTCCTCAATTGCTGATCCTGCAAATTCGATCACAAAGCCTGTCCCAAAATCAGCACCGAACCGACTTATTAAATTTATTACGATATCTTTAGCGGTAAGCCATTGTGGCTTTTTTCCAGTCAACCGGATGCGCATTTGTTTGAACTGAGGAACCCTAAGTGTTCTTGTGGCTAAAGCATGCTCGCAGTCAGTTGAACCTATTCCCCACGCCAAGGCTCCCATTGCACCGAGTGTACATGTGTGACTGTCAGGACAAACGATGGTTATGCCCGGCAAAACAATTCCCTGCTCTGGAGCTATTACGTGTACAATACCTTGTCGATCATCATCAGCACCATACAAACGGATACCAAAGGCTTGAGAAGCGCGATGCATCTCCTCAATAAAAATCATTCCACCGGGCATTCTAGAGATATCTGGGCGACCAGGCTTGGTATCTACGATGTGATCAATAGTCGAAAAAACGGTCTCTGGCGCTGCAATGTTTCGATTTTCAGACAACATATTGGACAATGCAACCGAACCAGTGCGTTCGTGCAGCATAATCCGATCAATTAGTATCAACGATGAGCCATCATCAAACTGACGCACTTCGTGAAGTTTTCTGAGCTTCTGGTAAAGAGTTTGCCCCATTTTTAAAATCTACTCTTCTGACGGTGGGATAAAACCCAATTTCGAATAAATCTTGTCATTGTCCGCCCCTACTCTGGGCGGGTTCAGTCGAACCTGAGGTCGAACACCATCTATTTCTAAAGGTAGCGCAGGTAACTTGATCTGTTTACCATCAGGAAGCTCCATCGGCAGCAAACCATGAGCATTTAAATGAGGATCGGTCAAAAGATCATCTGGTTTTCGAATTGGTGCGTACGGAAGACCAATCGTCTCTAAGCGAGCGCCCAAAGCTTCACTATCCAGGGCTCCAAATATTTCACGAAGTCGTGGTATTATAACCTCCCTTTTCGCCACCCGGCCTGCATTGGTAGCCAACGCGTTATCGCTTTCCCAATCCATCAATGAGAATGCCCTGCAAAGAGACTTCCATTGTCCGTCACTCACAACAGCAACGAACATTTGACTGTCGAGCGTTTCGAAAACATCATACACAGCCCAAGCTGAAATCCGTTCAGGCATTGGAGGAGCCTCTGTGCCTGTTACTGCTCCTTGAGCGATATGCTGCCCAACTAAAAAAGCCGTAGTTTCATACAAAGATGCACGAATGTTTGCGCCCTTACCACTGTCCTTCCTAGCTACTAGCGCGGACAGAATGCCAATAACACCAAATAAAGCGCCTGTGACATCTATGACCGAAGCTCCAGCTCTTAGCGGCCTTCCTTTCGGGCCGGTCATGTAAGCCAGCCCCCCCATCATCTGGGCCACTTCATCCAGTGCAGTTCGGCTTTCGTACGGCCCGGACAAGAAACCCTTGCAGGATTGATAAATGATGCTTGGGTTGATTTCACGTACCTCTTCATAACCCAGGCCAAGCTTATCGAGAGCACCATCGCGAAAATTTTCAACCAAAATATCGGCGTCGGCAATAAGCGAGCGCACCACGCTTAAGCCTTTTTCCGATTTCAAATCGACCGTGATACTCTGCTTGTTGCGATTATACATCGCGAAATAACCTGCGCCAGAACCTGGCAACCGCCGGGTCTTATCGCCTCCTACCGGCTCGACCTTGACAACATCAGCACCCAAATCGGCTAAAATCATGCCGACAGTTGGCCCCATTACCATGTGCGAAAATTCAACTACACGAATGCCATCCAACTGAGCCATTTTCTCACCGATCTGTTTACTTTTATTACATTTGGTATAATGATATTCCATTATGTCAATTTTAAAGTGAACCCGCAATGATAACTGTCAGCGAAGTTGGCCCACGTGATGGCGTTCAAAGCCTCGATTTTTTGGTAGATTTAGAAATCAAAAAGCAATGGATTGCTTCTGAAGCGGCTGCGGGAGTACCAGAAATTGAAGTTGGTTCATTCGTAAGCTTCAAACGATTACCACAAATGCAAGATACGCCCGCGCTAGTGGAATTTGCATTAACTATTCCTGGATTGAAGGTCGCTGCTTTGGTGCCCAACCTGCAAGGAGCGAAAGCAGCTGTGGCGGCCGGCGTTCACAAACTATCAATACCAGTATCAGCAAGCGAAACCCATTCGTTGCGCAACGTTAATCGCACCCATGAACAAATGATCGAAGAGGTCAAACAGATAAGGGCGCTCGTAGACGATCAACCGATTGAAACTCGTGCGAATATAGAAATTGGCATTGCCACCGCATTCGGCTGCACAATTGATGGAAACGTACCTCAAAAAACCGTTGTTGAACTGGCTGAACGTTTGATGATCGCAGGGGCCGATGAAATTGGCCTATCAGACACTACTGGGTACGCTGACCCTAAAATGGTCAAAGATCATTTAAAAGCAGTACAAAAAGCTATTGGACCGGCGAATGTAACTGGCGTGCATCTACACAACACACGCGGACTTGGCTTGGCTAACGCTTTAGCAGCGTTAGATTGCGGGATCACGACGATCGATGCTTCTCTTGGAGGCTTAGGCGGATGCCCTTTTGCGCCTGGAGCAAGTGGCAATATTGTGACGGAAGATTTGGTCTTCATGTTGCACTCAATGGGCTATGAAACTGGAATTAACTTGCCGGAGCTTATTGAGGTTCGAAAGAAATTAGCTGAACAAATTTCCGGTTCATCTATTTATGGGTTCATCGCTGATGCAGGGCTTCCTTTGGGCTTTAGTCAAAGCAGCCACGCTATAATTGGTGACGAGGCCCATTCATGACAGGATTGTTCTCGGGGCACGTTGATACGAAAAGCCCAACACCGTTATACCATCAAATTTTTTTAGATTTTAAGCATAGAATTATCTCAGGAAATCTGGCTGACGGATTTAAATTCCCAAGCGAGGAGAAGCTTGCGAAAGAGTTCGATGTATCAAGGATAACCATTAAGCGTGCACTGAATGAACTTGCCCAACAGGGGCTTGTTGAAAGACATCGGGGAAGCGGAACTGTCGTTACATATGTTGCGTCAAATCTGCCAAATAATGATGGTTTTACTGCATTAATGGACAGCCTACGTAAGATTGCGGCCACAACCACTGTGGAAGTTTTATCCGTCGATTTGGTAAAACCGCCGCCCAGCATTGCACAACATTTGGCTTTACCAAATTCTCAGTACGCACAACAAATTCATCGGAAGCGCTACTATCAGAATGATCCATTCTCGTACGTTCTCAGCTATAGCCCTGAAAAAGTTGGGAAATCCTGGACTAAGGAAGAATTGTCCAAAAAACCGGTTTATCAGCTGATAGAAGAAGGCGGGTTCACCACCGAATGGGCGCGCCAAACTATCTCATGCGAGGCAGCAAACCCTTTTATAGCACAGAACCTAATGTTGCCAGAAGACGCGCCAGTTCTGAAATTACGACGTCTTCTAGGAAATGAAACTGACGGTCCGCTGCATTACATCGAGGTTTGGTACCGTTCTGATATGTATCAATTCACGATGGAGATGGGTCTGAGTGATTTCAAAAATCAGCGCCAGTTATGGTCTTCAGTTGAGTAATCTGCCGTAAGCAACTTCTTCTTCACCAAACTACAAAGGTCTTTATCATGCCGATTGTCGAGGTTCATTTAATTGAGGGGTATTCCGAGAGCGAAAAAACGAGGATCTGTGAGGCATTAACGGATGCAGTTAGAATTGTTGTGCCCGCTAGCCCGGATGCAGTTACTGTGATGGTACATGAGATGCTTCAGTCTGAGTACATGCGCGGCCGCTCTCACAGATCACCAGCACCAGCGCTCCCCGACCCACGCGAAATTGTAAATCAATTTCTAAAGCTTATGGAACAACGCGATATAGCAGCTGCCGAAGAGTACCTCGATGAGAAGTTCTCAATGACGTTTCCCGGTACTCAGCCAATGCACCGTTTGGAGGACCTAGTTAACTGGGCATCCAAACGATATCGTTATGTAGTAAAAAAATATGACGGTTTCGAAGCATTTCAATCACCCGGCGATGAAGCTGTAGTTTATTGCCGGGGCACGCTATCTGGAGAATGGCTTGACGGCGAGCCCTTCGAGGGAATTCGTTTTATAGACCGATTTGAAGTCATTCGGGGCGTGATTTCTAAGCAGGATGTTTGGAACGATATTGGTGAGGAAAAAATAAAAAAATGACCCAAGATATAGATCCCATAACACTTGCTGTTCTCGCTGGACGGATGGAGCAAATAGCCGATGAAATGGACGCCACTCTCTTTCGAGCGGCCTTTAATCCAATTATTGCGGAGGCACATGATGCCTCACACGGCCTTTATCATCCTCAATCGGGTGACACTTTGGTACAGGGGAAATCGGGTCTCCCCATCTTCGTAGGCGTGATGTCGTTTGCCGTGAAGAGCGTTATCGAAAAAGCCTCCAAAGATGGCAATTTGAAGGACGGCGATATCTATATTTTCAATGATGCTCACCTCGGTGGGACCCACCTAAATGACATGCGATTAGTACGGCCTTATTTCAATAATGGAGAACTATTTTGCTATCTTGCATCAGTTGGGCATTGGCATGACCTTGGGGGTGCAATCCCTGGGAATTATAATCCTGAAGCAACAGATGCGTTTCAAGAAGCATTCATACTACCACCAGTCAAATTGGTAAAAGAAGGAGAGCTCCAGACTGATATTATTGATATCTTGATGCGCAACACACGGCTCCCGCAGTCAGCGCAGGGCGATCTGAATGGCCAACTAGGCGCCTTAGATCTTGGCGTAAAAAGATTAGATGAACTACTTTCCGAGTACGGACCGGACACTGTAAAATCCGCTTTGAATGCACTTCAAGATCGCGCCGAAATTTTAATGCGCGAGGAGCTCAAAGAACTTCCAGATGGGCGCTGGGAAGCGGTTGATTATCTAGATAATGATGGTGTCTCTGACACTTCTTTACCGATAAAAGTGTGCCTCGAAATTAAAAATGACACTATGTCTTTAAATTTCGAAGGAACTGCTGCGCGCTGCGCGGGTCCTGTTAACATCGCTCTCCCGACTGCGATAGCAACAGCTTATGTTGCGATAAAACATATGTTTCCCAATCTGCCTGCAAACTCAGGGGTTATGCGACCAATTAATATCGTAATTCCAGAAGGCTCACTGCTTTCAGCTCCATTTCCAGCACCTGTAGGCGGCTACACGGAGACGATTTTGCGGATGATTGACGTAATTTTCCAAGCGGCCGCTCAGGCCGCGCCAGAGCGCGTCGTCGCAAACGCCTACGGCACGATCAATGCTTTATCGATATCCGGCAAGCGCAAAAATGGTCAACCGTGGGTGATGTTTAGTTTCTACGGCGGAGGGCATGGGGGATCAAATGAAAGCGATGGCCTCAACCATGGTAATGCTCCTATTTCCACAGCTACGATCCCACCGTTGGAAATTCTTGAAGCAGCGTACCCAGTTATGTTCCGAAAATGGGCTCTTAGAACGGACAGCGCGGGTTCAGGAATGTATCGCGGGGGACTTGGCGCGACCTACGAAATTGAGGTTCTAGAAGAGAGTGGAGCTAAAGCCTTTCTTTTTGGCGAACGCGGAAAATACGCCCCTTCCGGTGTAGTTGGCGGCGGGAACGCAGCTTTAAATGTATTTACTTATGAACAGGACGGTGGATGGCAAAACCCACCAATGACCTCCAAAATGGTAGGAATAAATCTCAAGCAGGGTCAGTCCGTGCGTTTGGATACTCCGGGTGGTGGTGGCTATGGAACACCCTCGAAAAGGCCACCAGAAAGCGTGGCGCGGGATGTTGCAGCAGGATACATAACTGCAGAGAAAGCCACCGAAGATTATGGTTCCGCCTGGCAGGAGGTCACTATATGACTGAGATCATAATTGGCGTCGACGTTGGGGGTACATTCACTGACATATTTGCGCTCAACGAGAAATCTGGCACTGCTGAAGTCACCAAAGTCCCAACCTCACGTCCGGATCAATCGGACGGTTTCCTTAGTGGAATACGTTCCCTAGTCAATAATTTCAGCGACCTATCTGTGGTAGTACATGGCACCACTGCTGGTACAAATGCGTTATTGGAACGTAAAGGCGCAAAAATTGGCGTCATTACCACACAAGGCATGCGAGATGTTTTGGAAATGCGGCGGCGCGATCGTCCTAAAACCTGGGGGTTGCGAGGCAATTTTATTCCAATCGCTGAACGTAATTGTCGGTTAGAAGTTTCTGAGAGAACCTTGGCTGATGGAACTATCAGGACACCCGTAGATTTGCCTGCGGTACGGAAAGCAGCTCAAGAGTTGCTGGACTTGGGGTGTAGCGCGATATCAATACTATTCGCTAATTCCTACGCGAATAGTGAGAACGAAGACAGAGCGGTAGCTGCTGTGCGGGAAATGTGGCCCAACGCACATGTGGCTTCGTCCTCCGAGATACTGCCTGAAATTAGAGAATTTGAACGGTTTTCGACCACAGCCCTGAACGCTTATTTGCAACCAGAGGTGTCTGGATATCTAAATCGGCTTGAAAAGGCTTTAAGCACAGGTGGTTTTTCAGGCGAATTTCTAATCGTTCAGTCAAATGGTGGCGTTATGGGGGTGGATACCGCCGCGAAACTTCCAATCAGGACCGCATTGTCTGGGCCCGCAGCTGGCGTAATTGCAGCTGGCTACATTGCTGAAGCAGCAGGCTTACCAGACATAATAACGGGCGACATGGGCGGGACATCGTTTGATGTCTCACTAATTGCAAACAACCAAAGCATGTTATCTTCGCAAACCTCAATCGACTTTGGAATGGTCGTGCGTTCACCAATGATAGAGATCACAACCATTGGCGCCGGTGGTGGATCAATCGCATGGGTAGACAAAGGCGGACTTTTAAATATTGGGCCTGAAAGCGCAGGCTCAACCCCTGGACCAGTCGCTTATGGACAAGGCAATACGCGACCGACGGTAACAGACGCAAATGTTGTATTAGGCAGAATTGATCCAGAAAACCCAATCGGTGGTAAAATTGAAAAGCTTGATGTGCTTGCCGCATCAAAGGCAATCGAAACGCATGTTGGAGACCCATTAGGCCTTACTGCCATCGAAGCAGCAGAGGCTATTTTGCGTGTCGCCAATAGCCGAATGGCAGGTGCCTTAAGATTGGTTTCTATCGAACGTGGGTTTGATCCCAAACGGTTCGCATTTATGCCGTTTGGAGGGGGTGGAGCATTACACGCGTGTGCAATGTTGGAAGAGGTAGGTTTAGCAAAAGCTATTGTCCCGCGGTATCCAGGAGTGACGTCTGCAATGGGCTGCGTGATCGCCGATATGCGTCAGGATTTTGTGCAAACCATTAATTCCGGAGTGAATGACACAGATCCTGCAGTAATTTTTGAATACTTACAAAATCATGTCCGTGAAGGACACCGAGCTCTTGATGCGGCAGGCACTAACTTTGAAAGCAGGGTTACATCTTTCACCTTCGATATGGCGTATCAAGGTCAAACACATACGGTAAATGTTCCGATCGACATTAATGTAAGTAATGAAGTCGTAGCGGTACCATCACTGGATCAGATTAGTAATGCATTTGATCTGGAGTATAAAAAAACCTTCGGCCGCTTGCTTAAAAACGGTGTGAGACGAATAATCAATATTAGAACGTCGGTAACCGGGAAACGACCTCGCTTTGACTTGGCGACATTAGCACCTAAGGGGGGGTCAATTAAACAAGCATTTAAAGGGACGCGCTCGGTGCACTTTGGCGATCAATGGTATGATACTAACATATATGACAGGCTGGAATTGCCAGTTGGAGCCATAATTCCTGGACCAGCCATACTCGAACAGCCAGACACCACAGTTCTTATCGAACCAGAGCTTGTCGGCCGCATTGACGATTATGGTAATACCCTAATTGAAAGGTCAAAATCATGAATCCGAGCAAAACAGCGCTTCTTACTATCGATTTACAAAATGATTTTTTACACGCTGATGGTGCTTATGGGCGCGCCAATCAGTCGGCAGAGGCAATTTTAAAATTACCGGGGAGGATTAAACCTATAAGAGACGCACTGATAAATGCAGGCGGAACATATATCTCTGCACAATTCACATTAGTGCCGGGTAGAGGTGGCGAACCTCTTATTGCCCCTCATTTAAAAAAATTACGGCCATTCTTGGGTAAAGGTGATTTTGCACCGGGAAGCTTCGGCCATGATTTAGTGAATGAACTAGCGCCAGCGGATTTTACAATTGAGAAGGTGAACTACTCGGCATTCTACCAAACCAGGTTAGAATATATTTTAAACCACCAAGATATTAATACACTCATCATAGGGGGCATTGTCACAAACGGTGGTGTGGCTAGCACTGTAAGAGACGCGCATCTTCGCGACATCCACACAATCTTGCTATCTGACGGATGCGCAGCGTTTAACTCTCAGGTTCACGATGCCACCGTGACATCTCTTAGCACCGTTTCAGAGGTGTTGAGCTGTGCAGACGCCCTTAGTCTTATTAAAAAAATCGAATGACTTTACGGCGACGGCTAACCAAAAAAGAGATCCTGATTGCGCCAGGAGTTTTCGATGCGCTTAGTGCAACCATAGCCGCTCAATGTGGGTTCGAGGCGCTATACCTGTCTGGAGCGGCTGTCGCTTACACACGCTTAGGACAACCGGATTTTGGCCTAACAACAGCAACCGAAATGGCCGAGACCTTGGCGCTAATTTCAGACAAAACAAGCTTGCCGGTAATAGTGGACGCAGATACCGGGTTCGGAAATCCTTTGAATGCTCGGCGGACAATGTTGAACTATGAACGCGCCGGAGCCGCGGCTTTACAAGTAGAAGACCAAATCTTTCCCAAAAAGTGCGGCCATCTTTCAAATAAGTCCCTCATATCTCCAGGAGAAATGGTGGCCAAAATCTCGTCGATGGTTGATACACGGTCAAAAGATACGCTTGTAATAGCGCGGACAGATGCAATCGCTGTTGAGGGGCTAACGGCGGCTTTAGACCGAGCCACTTTGTATCTAGAGGCCGGTGCTGACGCAATTTTTGTGGAAGCGCCAAACACTAAAGAACAGCTTAACACAATTACAAAGCGTCTCGGTGGACGTGCGCCGTTGGTCGCAAACGTAGTGGAAGGCGGCAGAACACCTGAATTTTCCTCAAACGAGCTCGAAGAAATAGGTTTCGATATAGTAATCTTTCCCGGCGGGATAGTCCGAGCTTTGGCAAAAACAGCAAGAGAATACTATGAAACTCTTTCAAGAACAGGCTCTACCCAGGCATATAAAGATCGTATGTACAATTTTACAGAACTGAATGACATTATTGGGCTACAAGAAATGTCAGCGCTGGACGAAAAATTCAAGGACATACCCGGTGATTGAAGCACCTCTGGATAACTACGATATACATATAGAAACGTTGATAATCGGAGCGGGAGCTTGCGGCATGATTGCTGCACTTTCTGCATATGAAGAGGGCCAAGACGTACTTATAATCGAGGCCGATCCAGTCCCATCAGGCTCTACTGCCCTAAGCGCAGGCTTGATACCCGCCGCAGGAACAAAACTCCAAAAAAATGCGGGAATTAATGACAATCCTGAGATTTTTGCAAATGACATTCGAAAAAAAGCGAAACAGGAAAACGATTTCGAACTCGAACGTGTGCTGTCAGAAGGATCAGCCAAGGTCATTGAGTGGCTGATTGAACGACATGGCTTGCCATTTTCGTTGGTGGAAGACTTTGACTACCCTGGGCACTCTGAAAGGCGAATGCACGGCTTACCCAGCCGGTCAGGTGTAGAACTAATCAACAGCTTACGCTCGCGCATAGAACAACTTGAGATCCCCTTGATATGCCAAAGGCGCGCAGACGCTCTGTATGCTCTTGATAAAAAGGTTTTTGGTGCCCGTTTACGTTTGCCAGATGGAACTTTCGAAACCGTTTCAGCCGACCGAGTCATATTAGCTTGCAACGGCTTCGGAGGAAATCGCACGATGGTCTCTAAACACATGCCAGAAATAGATGGTGGTTTGTGGTTTGGTCACAGCGGAAATCAGGGCGATGCAGTGATTTGGGGGCAAGAATTAGGGGCCTCAACAAAATACTTATCAGCATATCAAGGTCACGGTAACGTTGCTTTTCCGCATGGCATTTTAATTACCTGGGCAGTAATTATGCAGGGCGGATTTCAGGTAAATATCTCTGGACAGCGTTTTTGGAATGAAGCGCAAGGGTATTCTGAAGCAGCACGCGCAGTCCTATCCCAACCCGAAGGTATAGCGTGGACTATTTTTGACAGTAAAATCGCAAAAATTGCTCGGCAATTTTCCGATTTTAAAGACGCAGAAGCGCAAGGAGCGATTGTTTCCGCAAGCACAACTGAAGAACTGGAAACCAAATGCAACCTACCAAGCGGCAGTCTAGAAAGTAACATTTTAGACATCCCATATGGCGGCACTGATCGCTTCGGAAGAGAATGGGCTAATGCGAAACTTATGCCATCTTTTCACGCTGTTAAGGTTACCGGTGCTCTATTCCATACACAGGGCGGATTAGACGTTGACCCTGCAACAGCATTGGTGCGTCACACCTCAGGTGGATGCTTTCAAAACCTACATGCCGCGGGCGGAGCAGCATGCGGCGTATCTGGAGCAGGTGATAGTGGATATTTGTCCGGCAATGGCTTACTTTCAGCTTCCGTGCTGGGGTTCATCGCAGGAAAGTCCAAAACTACCGCAAGTTAATTGCTAAATCGCAATAGCTTCAGGCGCATATTGACCAACGCTATGATGCGCTGATTAATTCATCAAATTTGGCAAAAACGTTACTATCGATGGAAATGCTATTAACAGCGCAAGAGTTAACACATCCATTACCAGGAAGGGCGTGATACCTGCAAAAACTTGCTCGAGCGTCAAAGGTACCGGCGACGAACTTCGTACAACATACGCATTTAGACCAACTGGTGGGGTAATCAGGCTTATTTCAGCCAATTTAATAGAAATTACACCCAGCCAAATTGGATCATAACCCACGCTTGTCATCACCGGAAACATAATTGGAAGAGTCATAACCATGATTGCAATGGGATCAATAAGCATTCCCAAAATGAGATATAATCCTGCAAAAGCCAGCATGTATGTGAGAGGAGCCAGTTCCATTGCGAGCATCCAGTCGGACACATCACGGACTAACCCTGTGTAGGTTAAAAACCTAGCAAATATAATTCCACCAATTACCACTATAAAAATAGTTGATGTGGTAATTCCAGCGTCTTTAAATGTTTCAATTAAGGCTCGGCTATTCATTCGGCCTTTTAGTAAAACAATCATAAAGGCACCAAATGCTCCTACAGCACCCGCGTAGGTCGGCACAAAAAACCCAAGATAAATTCCACCAATTACCAATGTGAATAAGGCCATTATGCCCCACACACCCTTCAATGAGCTTATTTTCTCTCTTAATGTGAAACGCTCATCAGGGATTGGACATAACTTTGGATAAAGCCGTGCAATGAAGTAAATCCCGAGCATGTAAATGGCTGCTGATAAGATCCCAGGTATTAAGCCGGCAATCAACAGTCGAGCAACTGACTGCTCTGTAATAATAGCATAAACAATCATCAAAACTGATGGAGGGATCAGTGAGGCCAGGGTTCCTGATGCTGCAATACAACCGGCAGATATACGCTTATCATAACCAAATCTGGTCATTTCGGGCATTGCCATTTTTGTGAAAACAGCTGCATTCACAATAGTTGAACCACAAGCAGCTCCAAATATCGCCGACGCGAGTGTTGTAGCCATCGCCAAACCACCTGAAATTCGGCCGAGCCATCTGTAAGCAGCACGATATAGATCAGTGGTAAGTCCGGCTTGGCTTGCAAGCGCTCCCATCAAGATAAACAGAGGGATAACCGCTAGAGTAAAAGAATTAGTGGTAGAAAATGGTATTGTGGCAACTTGAGCAAAAGACGCCTGAGGGTTTATTGCGAGGAATATTCCAACTACACCAGAAAGCCCAAGGGCTACGCCGATATGAACGCCAAAGGTAAGCATAAAAAATAGCAAGATGCCGACGATAATTCCGGTGGTGCCAGTGTCTAACATTATTATACTTGCCTTATTTGCATTGTTACTGATTTGCGTCAGATCGAGGGTTCAGGCTGTGGTTCGCCCGATCTAACCCTGCCGCAATCGATAATTAAGTCCAAGACAAGCCTCAAAATTATCAAGGATGCGCCAGCAACCAGCGTAAACCTTGCAGGCCATAATGGGAAACGGATCAAACCAGAAGTGGCTTCGCCAATCTTCATCGAGTATTGGGCCTCTAAAAGACCCTGCCAAGCTATAAGCGAGAAAAAAATAATCGCTGCAAGGTCAGTCACAACATCCATCACTGCACGAAATCGAGGACCGACAGCGAGGTAAGCTATCTCTACTCGAATGTGAGCACGGCGGATCTGCGCAAACGTCAAAGCGCCAAACACTATTAACACCATGGTGCTTTCAGTGAGCTCTCTGGGGCCAGGAACCGGCACGTTCAACACTTGTGTGCCCACGACATCTGCCACACCTAAAAAAGTCGACATAATCATGCCGACCCCGCCTATCATCAGGACTATCAGTGCTAGGCGTTCAGAAATTTTCAAAAGAAGTTTCAATCAAATTTTCCACGCTTACGATGTTCAGGTTATGGCGAAAAGAATTCCGCCATAACCAACGTTTGATATGTATTACCCACCGATTTGTTCGTTGAAATAGGCAACGACTTCCGCGGCGGCATCGCCTTGGCCGCGAGATGCCATGTCCTCGGCCCAACGGTTGAGGAAATTAGGTGCAGCTGCTTGCCATGCCGCGAACTCATCCGCAGGGAATGGAACAATCACACCGCCATTCGCTTCAATTTGTTCGCCTGCAGCGGCTTCAGCTGCTTCGATATTATCAATGTAATTGGAACCCGCTATCCGAGCCTCTTCCAGCATTACGGCTTGGTCTTCCGGAGAAATTTCAGCCCACTTGTCGCTATTGATTACAATCAAGTGCCCTGAGATCGACATGACTGGCCCACAGCTATATGTTCCAGGTTCGTAGAGACGATTAGCTAGAATATTGCCTCGGTTGATGAACGAATAGTCGAGCGATCCACGCTCCAATGCCTCATAAATATCACCAACACCGATGCTCACGGGAACAGCGCCGATAGCTTCATGAGCCAACGGGATGTCCGAGCCAAATGAGCGGATCTTCTTGCCGTCTAGGCCCGCTACATTGTCACAATTAGCATCTGGACCGGTCATGTAGTATGAACCTAAGGGCTGTTGGAAGAGGAATGTCACGCCGAAACTGTCTAGCTCCGCTCTAAACTGCGGAAGGGCCTCATATGCAGAAGCTGCAATTTCCATCACCTGACGCGGCGATCCCCACGTAAACGGTAGCTGGTAGGTTTTCCAGAAAAGAAGTTGGTCAGGATAGTAGCCGGGGACAACAGAAGCCATGTCAATTGCGCCTCTTCCAGCCAACGTTAGTAGCTCAGCACCGCCGCCAAGGCCACCCGCATAAGTAACTTCAATATTTACACGCCCTTCAGTGCGTTCTGTTACTGCAGCAGCGAAATCCTTTTCCGCCTGCAAGAAGGGGGAATCTCCCAAATAGTGGCCCCAACGCAAAGTGACGTCTGCAAACGCACTTGTCGAAACAACCGATGTAAGCGCCGCAGCACCTATAAGCTTGATCATATTCATGACAAAACTTCTCCCTGAGTATACTGACTTTTACAGCCAAACTTTTGTTTCGTTTAAGTTCTGCGGGCTTCTCCGCGTTAACTTTCAGTTGTTAAATGGTAGTGCTTTTTCATAAGAAGCCAACAAATCGGATCCAAAGTCCAAGTGTGCCCATCTAACACCAATACACAGTGTGGATAGCACCACTGAGTTGTCAATAGACTCTTGAGAGCCAAATCCATTGATTTATGTGATTAATAGCTGGCCGAAGCGATCTGAAAAAATTCAATGCAAGAAAGCTTGTTAACAGATCTTCATTATGGATGATGCTTCTGTGTGATACGATGCAATGCGATCAATACGACCATTAGGATTGCGCTTATCGTGGTCACTAATGCGAGTGAAGGGGCAAAAGAGCCAGTCAACTCGGACAATATCCCGAATGAGACAGGTCCCAAGACACCTCCAATTTCAGCAACGGTAAAAAACAACCCTCCCGCCAACCCAAGGCGGTCAGCAGGCACTTTTGGCGTTTCCATAAGTATGAGTATGGCAACGGTCATCATAGATCCGCGAGCCAATCCTTGAATGCACAGGCCCATAAACATCAAGGGACCAGCATCTGTCTGCAACAACAGGCTGGCTATAAATGTGGCTATAAAAAGACTGGCCATCACACTCAAACGATGCTTTGGAACAGCTAACCGAGGGATTATTAGTGCGCCTAGGATCCCGATGATTGACGGAATTGACGCCCAATATCCCGCTGTTACTCGATCAAGGCCACGACTGACCAGTATTTCTGGCAGCCAATTGTTCAATGAATGGTTGATAAAGAATATTCCCACGCTCATTAACAAAATAAGTTGAACAGGACGTAAACCGATCAATTCGAAGAATGCTAACAAATTAAATTTTTTACCGTCTGCATCTTCAGCTACTTTTACACCTTTAAGATTTGTGGCGACCAGCCAAAGCATGCCACTCATCAACGTAAATAGAGCAAAAATGAAGATCGCAGCGCGCCAGTTTTGATCCACAAAAACCATCACAACACTGTTCATAAGTGACAGAGAAACCAACCCTCCAAGATATGGACCAGTTACATATACCCCCATCGCGCTTGCACGAGATGGGCCCTGAAAACATCCAGCGATCACCTTAGGGGCGCCGACAGAAATTAGTGGTCCACCAAACCCCAAGATTGAAACAGCAAAAAACATTTGCGTTGGATTAACTGCAACGCTACGCGCAATCATCGACGCCGCCATTATCAAGGCAGCCACAAAAAGCATCCTACGCGCACCAAACCGATCAAGCAAAATCCCTGATGGTATCGAAGCAATGATGTAGGTAAGTGGCCATGCGCCAAGTATCAGCCCCATACTTGAAAAGCCGACCCCCAACTCTTCGCTTATCGGAGTGATCAACGGGGCCATTGAAGCTATATTAATGCCAAAGCAAAAATAAATCAGCCACACCCCAGCTAGTACAATCCACTTCCCATAGCGATCACTAAAATCTACGTTTTGGATATCATCCTCATGAACTTATGATTGTAGCTCCACCCTAATATTACGTATTCGCTGAAGGCGTTGGGTGTAGCGGATTAGATTGTTTGACAGTGAATACCCTTTAGCGTCAACTATAATCAATTTTGTTTAGGGAGTAGAGGCATGATGCGTGAGTTCGACTTCGATCCTGCAGACAGAGCTCCTTTTTCTCCAATATCAGAAAGGCCGCAACTTAAATGGCCGAATGATGCAAAAATAGCCATATGGGTAGTGCCAAATGTTGAGCACTATGAATTCTTGCCGCGACCATCCAAAAAGCGAGATCCATGGCCACGAATGAAGCACCCCGACATAATTGGGTATGGCACAAGAGACTACGGAAATCGGGTCGGAATTTGGCGCATGTTTGACCTTTTTGACCGTTTGGAAATACGCGCAACAGTCTCATTATCAATGGCAAATTGGGTCCATTATCCTGAAATTTTTAAGGCTATGGAAGCACGAAACTGGTCGATCATGTGCCATGGGATGTATAATACTAGGTACCATTGGGACATGTCAGAACATGAGGAAAGAGCGGAAATTGAGGAGGCCGTCACTTTATACGGTGAACTCACCGGAAAAAAACTACGCGGCTGGTTCTCACCAGCGGCATCTTACACGCTTAATACGCCTGATCTGATCGCTGAAGCCAAAATAACCTACTACTGCGATTGGCACCATGATGATCAGCCTCTCCCCCTAAGGGTCCGAACCGGTTCTTTGATCACAATTCCATATTCAATGGATTACAATGACTCAATCTTACATCGCCAGCAATTTGAGGCGTTGGATTATTATACATTTGCCAAAGACGCGTTCGATACTTTGTACGACGAAGGTGGGCAAGTTTTATGCCTTGCTTTGCATCCTTACATGATGGGCCAACCACATCGAATAGGACATCTCGCACGGTTGTTAGAGTACATCAAAGAACATGACAAAGTTTGGATCGCCACTGGTGATGAAATTGCTGATTGGTACCTAGGAAATTGCGCTGATCACATCGCATGGCACAAAGCTAGAGAAGCATCATGACAAAACCCCGTAGAGGAATGGATCATGATATTTACGAGTTTTCACCAATCACAGATAGGCCGCCTCTTGACTGGCCACACAACAAAAAACTTGCGGTCACAGTCCTTCTACACTTGGAATATTGGGAGTTGCAGCCACCTGAACAAGCGATAAGAGACAATAGATTCACGGGCGAATATGGCTTCTACTTCCCAGAATATAGACCATTTACTCAAAGAGAATATGGCAACAGAGTAGGCGTTTTCCGAATTCTTAAATTACTTGATGCTTTCAAAATGAGAGTTTCAGTAGCTGCAAATTCATTGGCGCTATTGCGTTACCCTGAACTTGTTAACGAATTCCGAGGCCGAGGATATGAATTTGTGGCACACGGTGAAGCACAGACACGAATGCTGTCTTCAGCGATGAATGAGGAAGAAGAACGCGCGGCAATAAATCGTACCACTGACACATTTGAAAGAGTTTTAGGCATAAAACCGATCGGCTGGTTGGGCCCAGACAGCGGTGAAAGCGATAGGACTCCGCATTTATTAAGCGACGCGGGATATCAATACATCCTTGATTGGCCGAATGATGATCAACCATATCCGATGACTACGAAACCTCCTATTCTATCTATCCCGAACCAAATGGAATGGGATGACGTTACGGCGCTATGGCTACGTAAAGTGCCAAACGACAGGTATCCTGATTTGGTTAATGAAGCTGCAATCAGCCTCGCAAAAGAAGGCGGCCGTTCCTTCGTTCTATCTCTGCACCCCTGGGTGATAGGACAGCCACATAGGATTAGATATCTTAAAATGGCGCTACAAAACTTAACGAACATAGACGGGATATGGAAAGCTACTGCGGGTGAAGTATCAAATCATTTGAGACATTTGTGGGGGTGGAGATGAAAAGGAGTTTGGCAGATTTCGCTAAAATTATCCGTTCAAAAAACGCAGGCCCCACACTGCTAACAATAGATATTTTGTTCAATACTGATGAAGAATTTGTTCTGGGCCTCTCATCACTAACGCCAAATTTTGTTTGCCAGAGGTATGGCTGTGAAATCGCTGACTTGGAAATCATTCCATATCAAACTGCTTTGGCCATAAAGATAGTTCTTAGGCGTAAGATTATAGCCGGTTCGCCAGGTGACCGTGATGTGTACGGCAGTCAACAGCATGGACCACTGTTGGGGATTTTAGTATGAGCGCGCTTGAACGGCTGCTTAAATTGCGGGAACAAAACCCAGGTCCATTAAGGATATTATCTGCTTCAGGGCAACTTGGCTTTGGAATTCCCAAGAAGAGCTTTGAGCGCGGAATCAAATCTAAACCGCATGTTATAGCGGCAGATATGGGATCTGTTGATCCAGGACCAACGTATTTGGCAACCGACAAAATCGCAGCTCCGGAAGTTTTAGTACGCTCCGATATGCGGTTGGTTCTTCATGGCGCGCAACAGCTGGGTGTTCCCTTACTAATAGGAAGTGCAGGGACAGCAGGAGCGGACGTTCATCTAGACGTAGTTCTTAAAATTTTGAAAGAAATTGCCGTCGAAGACAAACTCCATTTTAAACTCGGCATCATCCGCTCCGTCATCTCACATGACCTAGTCGAACACTCACTGGTAAATCAAAAACTTAAGCCCATTGGTCCAATTGACTTGGATGAAAATACACTCAAACAAACAGAAGTAATTGTTGGCCAAGCAGGTATGGGGCCGTTCGAACGCGCATTAAAGTTGGGAGCAGACGTGATTATAGCTGGAAGAGCATGCGACACCGCTCCGTTTGCAGTTATACCAAAGATGTTAGGCTTCCCCACCGGCGTCGCTGTGCATATGGCGAAAATTCTTGAGTGTACATCATTGTGCTGTGAACCTGGTGGGCGTGATGCAATGCTCGCCACTTTCGACGGCGACAGTTTTACGGTCGAGAGTATGAATGAGGCCATGCACGCAACTCCGACATCCGTAGCCGCCCATGCACTTTACGAACAGTCTGATCCCTACTTTATCCATGAACCCGACGGCCGTGCATGCCTAAAACATGCAAAATATGAAGCCATCGACGAAAGGCGCGTGAAAATATCAGGAGCAACTTGGCAAGCCGCTGACAAGCCCTGGATAAAAATAGAAGGCGCCCGAAAACTGGGAAGTCGGGCAGTCATGCTCGCAGGAAATGCAGACATCAATTTCATAAAGCAGAGTAAAAATATCATAAATAAAGTTGAAGAGGTTGTCAGGGAACTCATTCCATTCAGCGAGTGGAGTTTAAACATACGGCACTACGGCATTGACGGAGTAACAGAGTGGCCTGAACCTCCGGTTAATTTACCGCGAGAAATTTTTCTGCTCTGTGAATGTATCGCTGAAAATTCTGAAAAAGCTAAGTTAGTTTTGGCAACTTTCAGACAACAGTTGTTGCATTTCGGTTTTCCCGGAAGGTCGGCCACTGGAGGCAATCTGGCATTTCCGATTACTCCACCTGAATTGGATGCAGGTGAGGCTTTTACTTTTTCAATATACCACCTCTTAGAATTAGATGACTGGAGCGCATTAGAGCAGCTATTTCCCGTTACAATAGAAAAAATTGGAGATCAGACATGACTGATGTTCTTGAAACTGCCGATTATATTCAAGCCTACAACAATGTGCGCCCTATTGAACCAACTAAGTCGGCGTTACTTATTGTAGATATGCAATATGCGACTGGGCATCGAGATGGACCACTAGCGCAGCGCATGAAAAGCGAAGGTTTAACAATTACAGATTGGCGCTTTCAACGCATTCATGAATTGGTAATTCCAAACAATTTACGCCTAATGGACGCCATTCGGAAAGCCAGCGGCCATATTATCTATATCACAATCGGCGCAGCGATGCCCGATTGCAGAGATGCTCCTGTTCACATGCGTGAATTATTTCTAGACATGAAAAATTTCATAGGGTCGCGATCTCACGAAATTATAGATGAACTAAAACCCGGCCCAAATGATCACATCGTGAGAAAAACGACTATTGGTGCATTTGCATCTACAGGGATAGATCATCTTCTAAGAACGCTTGGGTGCAACGCTCTGTTTGTAACTGGCGTTTCGACCAATATGTGCGTCGAAACGACTGCGAGGGAAGCTGCAGATCGAGGCTACGATGTTACCATCGTAGAAGATGCTTGCGCGACGACACATGAAGATCTCCACCACAATACGATGCGCAACTTTCAACGTTTGTTTGGCAAAGTGCGTAGTACTGAGGAAGTAATGGAACTACTATCACATACTTGAGCTCACGATTGAACTGTGTTCGCACCAGCCATGTAAATTTGAATTGTTGATATCAAGCGGTTTTGGATATGAAAAATATTAGCGTTTGACTTAACAGGCGGGGCTTCAGGTCCAGAGTAAGTGACCTTGAAAGTTGTTACGATGCACTTAGCGGGGACATCAACAATGTGTTTAAAATCATGATGTACTGCACTTATTTTTGAATTTTCCCAGCGACTTCTGAACAGCTCTAATATTTCAGCCTTGCCACTATAACGCAAATTGTGTGTTTCAATTATCAAGGCGCATTGATCGGTTAAAAGGTTACCTAAACTAACCAAATTTTTATGGTCTAAAGCATAAAAATAAGCTTGAGAAAGTTTAGTCAAATCACCTGAAGTCATTGAGAAGACTCCAACGTATTTTCACCTGTCATATACACGGCAACAGCACAGAACCTATCGTCCCGCACCTCAAAAAAGTTACAGTTTGACTTCAATGTGTGGCTTCCATCGTGTTCGGTATTATCCACTTGAAAGCGCGCAACAATGCGGTTTGTCTCCGCATCTGAAACGAACTCAAACTCATGGTGTAAAACCGCAGCATGGCTATTCCATAACCTGCGGAACATGGCTTCTATTGCTTCGTGTCCTCGCAATCGCACTCCGTGCGTTTCGACCGTAAATAAGCAATCACTGGTCAGCGTTCCCAGAAGAGTATCAATATCCTCTCTATCAACCGCAGAAAAATATCTTAACACCAAATTAATCTGTTGCTCATTGTTCATATCAAGAACTTCCATTGCTTGAACGTGATCGCCTTGGATCGTTCAGTTTTTAATTTTTTCTTCAAGCGAGATATTATCTGCAACTGTGTGACTTGACATGATGTAATCGGTTCCGTCAACTTCGCCTCAAGTCCTTTTATAATGATCTGGAGTGCGTGCAATGGCAGCCTGGGACCAAGTAATCACTGACGATGAAAAAAAGCGTTACAAAGAAGCAGGCTTCGGGGGTCAAGGAAGTATAGGAAAACGCCCTGCCCTGCTGATTATCGATGTTCAGTACCGCACAATTGGAACGACGCCAAAGCCCTATTGGCAGGCTATTAAGGAGTATCCAACATCCTGCGGGGATGTAGGATGGAACGCTGTTGAGAATATCAAACGGCTGGTATCACTTTTTCGAGATAGGGGGTTTCCAATTTTGTATCCTCACGTTGCGCCAAAAAATCTAGCTACTGATGGAGGGCGACTAGCCGAGAAAATTCCATCAATCATGGGAATTGACGCAAAAGGCTACGAATTTGTTGAAGAAATTGCACCAATTTCGGGCGACATACTATTACCAAAAAAACATCCAAGCGCATTCTTCGGCACGCCTTTGGTTAGCCACTTAATCGACCTTAATGTGGATACTCTTGTTGTGACAGGTTGCACCACGAGCGGATGTATAAGGAGTTCTGTAACTGATGCTTTCGCGTACAATTTTAAAGTATTAGTACCTGACGATGCTGTTTATGACCGGTCACCAACTTCGCATGCAGTAAACCTGTGGGACATGAATGCTAAATATGCGGACGTTCACACTTCATCCGAAATAATCAGTCTCATTAAAACAGAGGTGTGAAATGCATGCGAAATCTGTAGCGAGTGCTTTAGAGAAATTAGTAGCTTTCACATCAACAACAGAATGGAAAGATATCCCGGTTCCAGTTCAAAAGCGAGCCTCATTGGTTCTTTCTGACGATATTGGGGCGATGGTTGCAGCACGCGACGAACCTGAACTTCGATCTCTTCAAGAAGGCGTTGCTGTAAGTGCAGGAAAACCAGAAGCAACGCTTTTCAACGGAAAAGGCCAAAAACTAGATCGCTATTCTGCTGCTCTCGCAAACGGATGTGCGTCAGACTGGGCCGAGCTCGATGAAGGATATCGACGCGTCATATGCCATGCAGGCATTTACTGTTTGCCTGCTTTGCTGGCCGAAGCAGAAGCTGAAAACCACACGACTGAAGACCTACTCAGAGCTCTTGTTCTTGGCTATGAAACTGTTGCCCGTGTAGCCCGGGCTTTTACGTTTCCTAATCTGGTATTGCATCCACATGGCTCACTCGCCGCAGTGGGAGCGGCGGCAGCAGTTTGTGCCCTCCGCCGCACTGAACAGAGCATAACCGTTGGAGCTATATCTAGTGCAGCAACCATGGTTGTTCCTGGCCCATACACACATCCAATCTTAGGCTCTCTGTGCCGAAACATCTGGCCGGGGATAGCAGCGCAAACCGCTTTGCGTTCAGTAGACTGGGCCAGTCACGGCATAGTTGGTTTGCCAACGGCACTACACGATGTTTATGCTGACGCATTTGGCGCCAAGCCTAATGCAGATGAATTATGTTCAGAGTTAGGCCAAAGTTGGGCCATATCTGACGGATACCATAAAGTTTTTGCATGCTGCCAATATGGCCACGCAACGATTGAAGCTAACCTTAAATTGGCTGAGCAAGCGGATCCATCAGAAATACAAGCCATTCATCTTGAGACGCATGAAAAAGCTCGTGTTATGGATAATCCAGATCCTACCACGACTATTGCCGGGAAGTTCTCTATCCAACATATCGCCGCGGCATCCGCTGTAAAACGCGAGGGAGGATTTGCAGCATTTTCGGCAGAAGTCTTATCGGAGCCCAGTGTAGTTTCATTAAGGCATAGGGTCTCTACGTCACCTTACGAGCCAATTCCCGAATGGCCCAACGATCGCCCCACACGAGTAACTTGGACATTGAAAGACGGGCGGACGTTGACACACGAAGTGATGAGCGCTCGCGGCGGTCCAGATCTTCCATTCACTCCGGACGAAATCCGTCAAAAAATAAAAGATATCGTCTCTGATCCATACCCTAATATGTTCGCATATCTAGAAAAGATACTGGAATTAGAACCAGAAGTCCTTGCCGAGGGTTGGAAAGAAAATGTCGCGTGGATGACACAAGATGAGTGACCATCTGGATCTTTTAGTCATCGGTGCGGGTGCATGTGGGCTTGCAGCAGCCATATCTGCTCATGACGCGGGCGGAAACGTAGCTATTATTGAAAAGCGCGCGACACCGGGGGGCAACTCATCATTATCTACGGGTTCAATCCCAGGAGCTGGATCACGTTTTCAGGTTGCCGCGGGAATAAAAGACAGTCCTGAACAGATGATATCTGATCTCACAGCAGTCGCGGGGGATCATGATGCAAACAATATTACGTCACTGATAGCACATGAATGCGGCCGCTTATGCGAATGGCTAATTGATGATTTGGGCGCTCGAATGGAGCTAATCACCGACTATCGCCATATTGGACACTCAGTCGAAAGATTGCACGCACCAAAGTCGCGGCGCGGGCAAGACTTGGTAGATGACTTGCTTAAATTTGTGGAAGAACGTGGTATTCCCCTAGCGGTAGGTAATGCGGCAGAGCAGCTTCTGACAAATAAAGATGGAGACGTGATTGGAGCCGTGGTTGCGGGAGTGGATATTTTTTCTGAAAAGATCCTACTAGCGACGAATGGTTTCGCTGCAAACCGTGATCTGGTCCAACGATTTTGTCCGGAAATTGCTAACGTAGAGTATTTTGGGGCACCCGGTAGCACTGGTGATGCTATTGAATGGGGTCAATCTCTTGGGGCAGATCTTGGCAACATGGCAGCCTACCAAGGATATGCCGCCGTCGCCTACCCGCAAGGCCAATTGCTGAGCTGGACCACAATCGAAAAGGGTGGGGTTTTGGTTGGCAACGACGGTCAGCGGTTTGGAAACGAGGACGATGGCTACTCAGGATTCGCGGCACAAGTGCGTAAACAAGGCGAATTTGCTTGGGCAATATACGACAAGCGAATACACGCAATTGCCTTGGCTGAAGAGGAATATGCTGAAATGTCGAATATGGGGGCGGTCAAATGGTCGGACTCTCTCGAAGGTTTAGCCGAAAAAGCCAACCTACCGACCAAGCCACTCGAAAAAACCATTAGAGCTTACAACAACGCGGCAACAGGCAGTGAAAATGATTTGTATGGTCGTAAAAAGTTTGAAATGGCACCTCTACAAGCACCTTATGCCATCGTCCAGGTGAAGCCTGGACTATTTCATACTCAAGGTGGCTTGAAGGTCGACAACCATGCACGTGTAATGCGTAGAGACGGAAGTATTATCAAAAACCTGTTCGCTGGTGGAGGCGCCGCGGCAGGGATAAGCGGGGCCACGGGAGCTATGGGTTATGCTTCTGGAAACGGGTTAATCACAGCGCTGGTACTGGGTCGCAACGCTGGTTTACGCGCAATGCATGAAATCAATATTCAATGATGCCTGCAGCTCGTTTAATCACAAATTTCACAACCACCGTGAAAGAAAATGACATTCCAACGCACGTCATCGAGTCGGCTAAATTACATTTTGCAGACGCCATTGGTGTAGGATTAGCGGCTTCCGCAGGAACCATGCAAAACAGATGGTATGGCTCGATAGACAAAGGGGGAACAGCAACATGTATCGGTGGCCATAGCGCGTCACCAGCAGACGCCGCATTGCTAAATGGGATGTTAATCCATTCTCTTGAGTATGATGACACTCATACAAGCTCGGTAATTCACGGAAGCGCGGTTGCCGCACCATCAGCTTTAGCCGCTGCAGAGGAGGCAAATTGCAGCGGAGCTGAAATGCTAATAGGGTATATTTTAGCATACGAAATAATGATACGAATTGGCCTAGCTGCCCCTGGCATGTTCCAAAAAAATGGTTTCCAGGTGACATCTATTGCGGGTCCGATCGCAACTGCAGCGATAACTTGTCGACTGCATGGCTTAACCCAAGAAGTAACTGAAAATGCTATCGGAATCGCTGGGTCACAGGCATCAGGCCTTCTTGCGTTTTTAGAAAATGGTTCAAGCGTCAAGGCTTTGAACCCAGGTTGGGCCGCCCATATTGGAATAAAAGCTGTACAGCTGAGTAAATCGGGCATGACGGGCCCGCCTGGAATTCTTGAAAACCCCCTAGGGGTTATGAAATCATTTGCTGGAACTTCAGGAACTTTGTTGGATCAATTGGAAGATCTGGGCAAAGTTTGGCACAGTCAAAATGCTGCCTTTAAACTATATCCCTGTTGTCACTATATTCACCCCTTTTTGGAGGCGATCGAACAGCTAATGCAGGATGGCTTGACTGCGCGTGACGTGGATAAGATCGATCTAAAAGTGGCAAACGCGCAAGCCCCTTTAATCTGTCAGCCATGGGACAGAAAACAGAACCCCTTATCCGGCTATGATGCAAAATGGGCTCTGCCATATTGTATAGCGTTACTACTTATAACAGGAAAAATTGACGTTCATTCATTTGAGAAAAAGCCTTCCAAGCCAGTGATTGAATTAGCAAAAAAAATTGAGTGGACACCAATGAAAAACTCAGGTTTCCCCAATGTTTTTCCTGCGTATGTTAGAGTTAAGAGGAAAGACGCAAGTGTGGCGGACATCACCATACGTGATGTCATGGGAACCGCGAGCAGACCAGTCGAGGCTAATTTGATAAGACAAAAATTCTTAGAAAATGCGGCACGCAAATTAGATGAGAGCACTCGCAATGATCTTTGGAGCTCTCTTCTAGAAATTACTCAGTTTAAGTCTATCAAGAACATCTCTAGCATGCTGAAATGTTGACTTCGTTAACCTATAGAATTTGTCGCCGACAGATATTTGCCGGGACGAAAACCCTCGCAAACTGCAGTAAACTGGGAGCTAAAATTGACATTAAGTGATCCCAACGAAACACGAGACAAAAATCACAAACATCCGCATTTTACAGAGATTTTACAAAGACTAGCTGAGCGATACTCATGTCGCGACTTTGATGGCTCTTCGATTACTCCAACGGAACTAGAGGAAATTATTGCAGACGGCCTTCAAGCACCATCTTCTTGCAATCAACAAAATTGGCATTTCATTGTTGTAGCAGACGCAGAGCGAAAGAAACACGCGAGGGAAATTTCTGGTGGAAATCACCATTTCGAATATTGCAGCGCGTTAATATACCTGTGCTTCCAGAAAGGCTGGACTCATGGAAATTTTTCTATCGTTCAGTCAGTCGCAGGCGCTTGCTACCATATGATGCTGTCAGCACATTTGCGCGGCTATCAATGCATATGGAACGCAGGGATTGGCGATCACAATGAATTGCGAAGTTTCCTCAAAGTGCCAAAAAGTTTTGAAATTCAAGGTGCACTGGCAATCGGAAAAGCTAAGAGTAGCGCACCAGTTGTCAAAGCACCACGTCGCCCCGTGAATGAGGTTTTTTCATGGGAACACTTTGACCGTCCGTTAAACGCGACTTACCCGGTCATACCTGCCGACGACTATCCATATTTCAAGATTACTAACAACGTTAACCCGTTCGCTGAATGGAATCCTAGAAATTGGTCATTCGCCCAAATTGCAGATTTTAGAGGGTACTCAGTTTGGGCAAAATCTCCCTTGGCGAATGTGTATGTTTCAAACAGACAAGGTGACGCGCAGAGTGTCGAACACAGTCTGCTGCCAACCATTCGTGGTGGTCAGGCGCTTGAAATCATGCCTTGGGGAGGAACATCAACAACAGCGCTTTGCAAAGTCTTAGGGAATAAATGCAACCTTTCAGTAGCGGAACTTTCCACTCACAACTTGACGTTCATTCGAGAGCGCTTGCTTCAAGAGGGGATAGCGCTTGATAACATCTCATTTGAACTAATGCCCCACGGACGTCTTTTACATAAAAATCATACCATAGACTTAGTAGTCATTCCGCAAATCCTTGAGCATTTGCCGGATCCCGAAAGATTATTAGATGAAGTGGCCCGTGTACTTAAAAAAGACGGTCATTTGGTTGTAAGTAGCCGAAATATGGCGTCCCAATATGGTAAACTATGGCGCGATAAAGAGTCTAAAGCTCAAATTCCAAACCAAGGGCCGTTCACTCCAATTGAGGCCTGCGAACTAAAAAGTTGGATATCAAGCCGTTTCGAAATCGAAGAGGAAATCGGTATAGGCCAATATCCAACTGGAGATGCAACACTTCTTTTGAACGATGATGCCCTAAATGGACGCCTTTATGCCGTACGAGCTCGGCCTAAGTAACGTGTGATCAGGCAGCTAGCATACGAGAAACATAGCGCCCCTTCCCCACGCTATGGTCAGTCAAGTCACCATCTCTAAGTACGAACACTCCACGAGATAATGTATGTATAACTTTTACAGTCATTGTTTGCCCTTCTAAAGTGGAATAGCCAGCATCAGAGGCTAAAGAGCCGTTACTAACTTTCCAACGAGCGTTCATATCTACAATCGCGAAATCCGCATCAGCACCCACTTCAATACGACCTTTATTCTTAAGACCCATCCTGCGTGCTGGGTTTCGGCTAATAAGTGGCAAGATTTTATCAATCGAAATTGAACGCTCCTTTGCCGCCGTCAACAAAGCCGGTATAAAAGTATCAAGGCCAGGAAATCCTGGTTGCGCCTTCCATATGCCACCCTGTTTAGAATCTATTGGGCGGTGAATATGATCGGTCGCAATAGTATCAATCTGGCCATTAACAATACCCGCCCAAAGCGCCTCCCGGTCACTCGCCATTCTAAGGGGCGGATTGACCTTACCAAGGGCACCGATATCACTATCAACATCATGAAGCAGGTATTGTATGCATGTTTCAATTGACACATCGGAGCCTGCATTTCGCTGCATGACTGCAGCCTCAAGAGCGGCTGCAGACGATGTATGCACACCGTGCACTTTTGAACCCGTAATTTTCCCAAAATAGGAAGCGCGCGATAATGCCTCCGCCTCTACAAATGGAGGTCGTGTGGCATTCCAAGCTGCCAAATTATCGTTATCAAGACCTTCTCTACTCATCACACGGTCTCTTAAAACCCACGCAACCTCTATATTTTCTGGATGGGGGCACAACATGCCGTTCTCGGCAGCAAGAGTTTCTAAAAGCCGATACATAAATCCGTCATCTGTGCCTGGCAAACCCAAGCGGGCGCCTTCGTCACCACGGATATTCATAAATAGTTTAGCGGTGGGTGAGCCTTTACTGCAAAGAAATGGAACTTCTGAAAGCTGTGCCTCAGTGGCAATGACAAAATGAAATCCAAAGTCAATTCTAGCTCCAGCTTCAGTGACAGATTTAAGTTCGTCAAAAACCGGAGTATATGGTTCTGAGCTCATTATATATGGGATAAAACATGTGACCCCGCCACACGCGGCTGCAGCGGTTTCAGTCATTGCATCGCTAGGCATCCTCGGACGGGAAATATCACTACCATGCCCGAGATGAATGTGTGCGTCGATCGCGCCTGGCAAAATCGTCGTGCCGGTTACGTCGATAACTTCTTCCCCAGTCCCAGTTCCGGGTGCTAAGATCGCACTAATTTTGCCTTTGGAGATTGCAATATCAGCCGCAACCATTCCTTTTTGGTCGAGCCAGACATTCCCACCAGTAAGTACAAGTTCAGCCAAATCTTCACTCCTTTCGAAGGTTTACAACACGAAGCATGACTCACGAGAATTAAATATCAATCTATAAATTATGGCACTCATAAAAGGCGGCACAACAATCCGTGCGTAGCTTACAGCACAATGGTTCAAGGAGAAACTAGGTGAGTAATCTTAGAGATCAGAAAACTTTGGAACAGCGACGCAGAGAATTTCGTGAACTATGCATGTCACGTAGTGCTCTCATCGTGCCAGGTGCTGGAAACGCTCTGACCGCAAGGATAATTGAAGACACTGGGTTCGAAGCTATTTATGTTACAGGCGCTGGTATTGCTAATACTTATCTCGGAGCGCCCGACATAGGACTGGTAACCCTCACAGAGCTTGCTTACACAACTTCAGCGATTTCTGAGATTACCGATAAGCCATTAATTGTCGATATCGATACTGGGTTCGGAAATGCTTTGAACGCGCAACGCACCATGCGCGTCATCGAACGTGCTGGAGCTTTCGCAGTACAATTGGAAGATCAGGTTTTTCCCAAAAAATGTGGGCACTTTGAAGGGAAATCCATCATACCACTCAGCGAAGCGGTGAATAAAATCAAAGCGGTTTGCGACGTCAGAAATGATCCAAACACTATGGTGATTGCTCGCACCGATGCGAGGTCTATCGAGGGACTTAATAGTGCGCTAGATCGCGCAGAAGCGTTCCTTGAGGCTGGAGCTGATATGACTTTTGTTGAGGCTCCGCAGACGTTGGAAGAACTGAAAGAGATCACGAAACGACTATCTGCACCTCAGGTAGCCAATATGGTCGTGGGTGGCAAAACACCTCTCATAAACCAAAAAGATCTCTTTGACCTAGGCTACTCGATAGTCCTTTACGCAAATACTCCTTTGCAAGCGGCAATGCGTGCGATGAGTAATGTTCTCAAGTCACTTAAAGAAACAGGCGATGTAAGCGAGGTTATCGATAGCCTTTCTGATTTTGCAGAACGTCAGAGATTGGTTGCAAAGTTTGAATACGACGCAGCGGAAAAGAAATATTCATCAGATTAATAAGATGCCGATCAATATGGAGTAACTCTACAGAGCATCAAAAAGCTCTGACAAATCTTCCACTTTCTCAAGCCGCATTATTGCATTCCAAACGTCATCAGACTGCTCAAGGCTCCAGGAACGCTTGGTAAGCGAATGATACTTAGATTTGATATCCTCAATGCTATAGGGGTCCGCCCAATCGCCGCGATTGGTTTCAGTACTGGCCTCCAAAATGCGTTCATCCTTCAGGTAAACTTTTACCTTCGCGGGTCGTTTATTGGGTAGCTGTGCACTCATAACTTTATCTTCAAAAACTCTTACTTTGGACGCCAAACTTGTGATCAACTCATCACCGACTTTATCGATGGTGAAGCTATCTACTCCGCTTGATCCATTAATGAGCGTGGTGGCTACCGCAAATGGAACAGAAAACTTGGCCGCTAAAACATTTCGCGGTGCAGGATCATTTAGCTCTACTGCCAATCCATAGGTGAATACTTCTACTTTTTTGATCTCAGAAGTCGACATGCTGGGATGCTTGACCTGCAAAGCTTCAATGACATCCAACGCCGCATGATTATAACGGCAACAAGAGTGCATTTTGAAATAGTTTCTCATCACTTCCCAACGTTCTCCAAGTTGATCTGAAAGTGCACTGTCATCAAAACTATCAGAGGCGACAGATCCAAACACATGCCCTACCCCGTTGCGATCACCTGAATATCCCACTTGTACTAGATCTGCGGCAATCAAACCCATCTTGTTTGAAATACCCGCAAAAACGTTTCGAACTGTCCCACCTTCCAACATTGTTTTTCGCGAGGTTGTAAGGCCAAGGTTTGCCGCAATATTCATAACTTCATAAATTTGTGTTTCGTTGGCATCTCTTAGATGCATCACCGCTACTGCTGCCCCAATTGCACCCCAAGTGCCATGCGGATGCATCGAAGGCCGTAAAGACGTTGCAATTCCAACTCGCGCTGCAGCCTCATACCCCAGCGTAATCGCTGTAAGCAGCTTTTTTCCAGATACTTTTTGAACCGAAGCCTCCGCTAGTGCCGCTGGAATGACATGCATTGCGGGGTGGCCTTTGCAAAATTGATTACCCTCATCCATTTCAAGGGTCGTACCAGCAGTGCCATTCAAAAAAGCAGCAACTTTTATGTCAGTTAAACTTTTTGAACCGATAATTATGGCAGGGCCATGAGATCGGGACGAAAACTTTTCCGTTAACGAACGAACTTCTAACTCCTCCGCTCCCCCGACTATGGCGCCAATACTGTCACAAAGGATCAATGCCGTTTTATTTAAAACATCATCTGGAACTGAAGCCTGTGCAAGAAACTCTGCAAAATTCAGCAAATGCTTCATAGGTATAGCCTTTCAAAAATTTGGATTTAATGTTACTTAAAATTAAAAAAATCACAATAAGATCACTGCGTTTGGAGTGCCAAAATGAAGTCTGTTCTTGTAATTGTTCCATTCCCTATGACGCCAGAAAATCGCAGCCAGAGAGAAGAACAGCTGAATGCTGTAACGTTAGGCCCAGACATATCTTTTACGTTTGAATCCGTTAAAGTAGCGCCACAGAATTACGTAAGCGCCTCAGATATGGCACTCGCTGAGATAGGAGTTTTAGAGGCTGGTCTAGAAGCAGAAAAACGGGGATTTGACGCAGTATGCATTGACACGATGAGTGACAGTGGGGTGGCGGCCCTGAGGTCTGAATTGACTATACCAGTTATTGGCCCCGGACGAGCATCGCTTCTAATGGCAATGATGCTGGGAAAACGTTTCTCAATTATTGCACTTTGGCCGCACTGGAAGCACCTCTACACGAAGACGCTCGACGAGCTTGGTATAGCCCATGCCTGCGCGTCAATCAGATCATTAAATATGACGCCAAATAACCAAAGCCTACTAACCGGAAAAGAATCTGACATCTTCCCAGCTCTCACAGAACTTGCACTACAATGCATCGAAACCGACGGAGCTGATGTTATAGTCTTGGGCTCAACCACCATGCACCAAGCCCACATGCATTTGGCTGAAGCGCTACCTGTCCCAGTTATAAACCCAGGTCCGCTTACATATGCTATGGCTGAGGCTTTGTTCGGACTAAACCTATCACATAGTAGAACTGCGTACCCAAAATCTCCGAAACCGAAGCCGGAAGTCATACATGCTATGCTTGAAACTGCGTCTAAGTATGGCCATTGAATGGTACTAAATAGAAAAACAACAATTATCGATACTGAAGTTCGGTATAAGTGCACTTTGATTGCTTGTCCCTTTCTACCCGGTTTGAGGATAGATCCGACAAGCCGTTTTCAAATCCTTAATTTTCCAAAAGGTGTAAATTGAAGATTATTAGAGCGTCAGAGTCCTACGAGATTGTCGTGATTGGAGGTGGAAATGCAGCACTGTGTTCTGCGATTAGCGCCGCTGAGGCTGGCGCAAGGGTTCTAGTCCTAGAGGCTGCGCCAAAGGCTTACCGCGGGGGGAACTCTCGTCACACGCGTAATTTTCGATGTATGCATTCCGAGCCGTTGGGGCCTTTAATCGAAAGCTACAGTGAAGATGAATATTTTAACGATCTAATGAAAGTTACAAACGGCAAAACCGATCAAGGCCTTGCCCGAATGGTCATTCGCCAATCCGAGGAATGTATGCCGTGGATGGAGAGACACGGCGTAAGATTTCAGCCATCTCTATCCGGCACGTTGTCCCTTGCCCGGACAAACGCCTTCTTTCTCGGTGGCGGGAAAGCTCTTATCAATGCGTATTACCGTACGGCTGAAAATTTGGGAGTAGATGTCAAATACGATGCGAGTGTTACCCATCTTGAAATAGATGACGGCGAAGTCATCTTTCTCGACTACATTCAGCACGAGCAATCTTATCGAATATCACCAAAAGCTGTTGTGGTAGCATCAGGCGGATTTCAAGCAGACACCGATTGGCTTGCACGTGCCTGGGGTCCGGCTGCAAAGAATTTTCTAATCCGAGGCACGCCCTACAATCGTGGTGTAGTTCTAGACGACTTGCTCCGCCAGGGGCTAGAGCAAGTGGGCGACCCGACACAATGCCACGCCGTAGCAATAGATGGACGTTCGCCGAAATACGATGGTGGTATCGTCACACGGCTTGATTGCGTACCGTTCTCGATTGTCGTCAATAAGGATGCTGAACGGTTCTACGATGAAGGCGAAGACGTCTGGCCCAAACGTTATGCTATCTGGGGTCGGTTGATCGCCGCTCAGCCTGATCAAATAGGCTATGCGATCATCGATGCAAAGTCACTTGAACTGTTCATGCCGTCCGTCTTCCCACCGATCAAAGCGGACACGATTGAAGATTTAGCAATAAAAATGGACCTGCCCGCTCAAAAGCTACGAGTTACGGTAGACAAATTCAATGCAAGCTGTGGTGATACTAGCGGCTTTCGTCCTACAGAGCTGGATGGAGTAAGCACATCTGGCCTTAAACCACCAAAAACCAACTGGGCACGGCCCATTATAGAAGCACCTTTTTATGGTTACTCGCTACGCACCGGGGTCACATTCACATACCTGGGCTTGAAGGTCGACGAGAACGCGCAATGTAGCGTTGGCAATCGCCCGGTAAGCAACCTTTGGGCTGCGGGTGAAACAATGGCCGGATCGATTCTAGGCCAAGGATATTTAGCAGGGTTTGGAATGACTATCGGTACCGTTTTCGGACGTATCTCCGGGAAAGAGGCTGCAAAGTATGCTAACTGATATGAAGGAAGAAGCGCGCCGGCAGGCTGAGATTTGCAATGCATGTCGCTACTGTGAAGGCTACTGCTCAGTTTTCCCTTCGCTCCATAGCAATCGAGAGTTTTCTGATGGAGACATCATACAATTGGCAAATCTCTGTCACAATTGCCGTGGCTGTTACTACGCGTGCCAGTACACGGCTCCGCATGAGTTTGACCTAAACCTACCAGCAGCTCTAGCAGAGGTCAGGCACGACAGCTGGGAGGCTTTTGCCTATCCGCGTTTTGTCGCAACCCATTTTCAAAAAAATGGGATGGCAATCGCTCTTGTAACCAGTCTTTGTTTCACCGCTTTTTTCATTGTGACCCAATGGCTTGGGCGAGGCAACGGAGAAGGATTTTACGCGTTCATGTCTCACGACCTAATGGTTTTAATATTTGCACCTACCTTCGTATTGCCACTTGCCAGTCTCACAGTAAGTTTGCGTCAGTATTGGCTGGCTGTAGACGGAACGCGCATTAAACTTATCCATATTTATAATGCACTTGGCGCTGCTGCTGCTATGCATAACCTGGCTGGTGGGCATGGCGGGGGCTGCAATTTTGAAGACGAAGACCGCTTCACTCAAGCGAGGCGCGTTTCTCATCAATTGGTTTTGTACGGTTTCGTACTGTGCTTTGCGAGCACTTCCTCAGGAACCATTCTCCACTACATCTTTGACCTTCCAGCGCCACACGGTTTTTTCTCATTGCCCAAACTTTTGGGCGTGCCTGGCGGCCTGATGCTGACATGGGGTGCTATTTGGATATTCCGCCTCAAACTTAAAGCTGATCCCAATTTGGGCTCAATTTCGGCGCGCAGTGGGGAATTCGGGTTTATTGCACTATTGGGGTTTGTAGCCGCCAGCGGCCTCGTTTTGTATATCCTTGGCCAGACCACCTTGATGCCGCTGACTTTGGCGGCCCACCTAGGTGCAGTCCTTACGTTTTTTTTACTTACGCCATATACAAAAATGGTGCACGGCATTTACCGCTTTGCCGCGTTAGTGCGTGATGAGCAACGTAAAACGGGGTCAACCAGTCCGTGATCTGAATAGCGAGAGATACATTTGCCTTTTTCCAGCAGCCGCACTTTTTGACACGATTAGAGCAAGTGTCTCAACTTCCGGGCACAATACCCTTTTCGAGACTAGCGCAATAATCGTAAACGCCTCCAACAGTTGTAATCCAAAGCTCGTCTCGGCGCTCCATTATATGCGTCAAAGCGCGGCGTAATGCTCTGAGCCTATACGGATGACCAAAGACAAATGGGTGAGTAATTAATGTGAAAACAAGAGGCCGTTTTTGGGATAGGTACATCATTTCATCAAATTGGTCTTTGATCATCCTTTCAAACGACATCGCACTCTCTTGCCGAAAGACCATCGCAGGCGAGTCATTTAACTCAATTGAGTAAGGCACAGACATAATACGACCATTACGTGTCCGCATCCAAAATGGCTGATCATCTGCCGGCCAATCCAAATTGAAGCAATATCCAGCCTCTTGCAGCAAATCTAATGTTACTTCGCTTTGTGCGAAATACGGGCCCATCCACCCTTTTGGTTGGTAACCAATCAGTTCAATGAGCTCTTCGGTGGCTTCCTGTATCAATTCACGTTCATTTGGTTCATCCAAGACGTCTTGTCGTTCACCATTGGAACGGCCATGAGCAACTATTTCATCACCCCTTAGTTTTATCCTATCCAGCAGTTGCGGGTGACGCCTGAAAAGCGCGGAATTTGAATTATGCGATGCAGGAATTGAAAAATCGTCGAGCAAGTCAAAGAGATACCATTGACCAACTCTATTTCCATAGTCACGCCATGCGTAATTACGGTGTGTCTGAGGAGCGTTTAAAACCGCGCTATCAGATCCGATACCGTCTCGATAAGAAAATACTTCCAAGTTATTGCATAAACAGAAAGCTAATCTCTTCCCTTCCGGCCAGGTGTAATCCTGACGATCTGGCAAGGGAATATAGTCATAGCGATTATGAGCACGCAGTTTCATTTCACATCTGATCAAAATAGTTTTGCAACGCTTCAGTCTCCTCAGTAACGGTCAGTCCCAACATAAGCAAAATTCGTGCCTTGTGAGCTGACAAGTTTTCTCCAGAAACAATATTGAATTCTTTCAAATGTAACCTTCGTGCAATCCTACCAGAAGCAACTCGGCTACATTGTACAACCGGGATACCTTTGGAAACCGCCCTCAGTAATTCTTTCCATTCTAGTGGAGATGTCATACCTGGGGCAAAGCCCGCAGAAACTAAACCACGGGCACCAGCTTTTATACAAGCACGTGCAATTGTTTCATCACCACCAGCAACAGCATAAAGCACGTCTACCCGAGGTAGAGCAGAAAGGTGGGAAATAGAGAATTTGACATCACTACGAAGCGGCGCTCGTCTGACCCTTACCCCATCTGGATCTACTACGCCTAATGCCCCATAAGCTCCCGAAGAAAACGCATTGAGGCGATAAGTAGAGCCCTTGGCAACATCACGGGCACTATGAATTTCATCGTTAAAAACAATCAAAACCCCCATCGAACGTGACTTCTCATCGGTGGCCGTTCGGATTGCCGCTACAGCGTTGGACAATGCATCACTACCTACGGTTCCTAGCGGTCGCTGGGCACCTACAAGGACAACAGGGCGATCTAATTCGACTGTGAGATCGAGAAAGAAAGCCGTTTCTTCTAATGTTGCCGTTCCATGAAGTATGACTATCCCCGTTAATTCAGGTTTCTCATCAAATATATCTCGTACTAAGCGCGCTAGCTCCAACCAATCTGTTGGACCAATCTTGCTTGATCCAACTTCTCGAAAAGCGATTGCCTCTAAATCAGCAAAATCTACGAGTGGTTGTAATTCGGAAACCATCTCATTTGCGGTAAGCTTATGCCCAGTTTCAGGGTAATCTAACACATCAAAGGCGTGAGAAGCGCGAGTGGAAATCGTTCCACCACATCCGATTAAGGCTACCTTTTTTGAGGGCTTCATTGGCTTCAACCCAAGCTTACTTCGCTGTTCAATAAGTCACACAGTGAGTTTGGAAGCAAGTAAGCTTGAAGCTTATCGAAGTAAAAACTAGTTCGTTTTACGAAAACAACTGATAGAGACTTACCAATCTAAGCTTTGGCCGTATCCCGATAGCAACATTCTAAACCGGCGAACTTTACTGGAAATGATAATATTTAAAATCCTTCAAACCCTAGAATGGCGAGATCTTTGCGCACAAAAAGAAACATTGGGTGCGCCCGTTGATCAGGCCGATGGGTATATCCATTTCTCCACCGCGGCACAGGTTGAGGAAACCTTGTCCAAACATTTTTCGGGTGTTAGCGGATTGGTGCTAATAGCCTATGAAGCCAGTATATTTGGCGACGCGCTGCGTTGGGAGGTGTCACGCGGGGGTGCCCTTTTCCCTCATTTGTATTCAAAACTGCCCTTGCGCGGGATTTTGTGGCATCACGAATTGAAGTTACAAAATGGTGTTCATATCCTGCCCAATTTAAACGGTTGATTAAAGATTAGGACAGTTGATGTTTGATAAAGCTGCTCTCGCTGCCTTGCGCCTTATTTCTCCTGAACGGGCGCATGGCCTTGCGTTAACCGCGCTGAACATGGGGCTTGCCCCCAGAACGGGGCCGATTACCACCCCACGTTTGGCAGTAACTGTTGCAGGGATGAATTTCCCGAACCCACTTGGCCTTGCGGCGGGCTTTGACAAAAATGCCACCGCAATTGCCCCCTTAATGGAAACGGGATTGGGATTTATCGAGGTGGGAGCGATCACACCGCAGCCCCAACCAGGAAACCCGCAACCCCGCGTGTTTCGCCTACCGCCTGATCGCGCGGTTATCAATCGCTTTGGCTTTAACAATGAAGGCATGGAGGCTGCATCCAAACGTCTAGCCGAACGCCCCCATCACATTCCTTTGGGTTTGAATTTGGGCGCCAATAAAACCAGCATGGATCGCGCGGCTGATTACGCCTTGGTTTTGGCCCGTTGTGGGGGACTGATTGATTTTGCCACGATCAACATCTCCTCGCCCAACACCGAGAACCTGCGCGACTTACAGGCCGCAGACCAGCTTGAGCGCTTATTGCAGGGGGTAATAAATGCGAATTTTGATCTCGCCCGTCCCGTGCCACTGTTTGTTAAAATTGCACCTGACCTGACCGATGACGAGATTGACGCGATCGCAGAGCTCGCCCTGCAGATGCAGCTTTCGGGGATCATTGCCACCAATACCACCATTTCACGCGAGGGGTTGCGCGGGCGCCATCGGCGAGAAACAGGGGGTCTGTCAGGGCAACCTTTGTTCGAACGATCCACCCAAGTTCTGGCACGGCTGTCACAGCAAACAGGCGGCAAGATTGCCTTGATTGGTGTGGGGGGCGTGGCCAATGCGGATCAAGCCTATATCAAGATCAAGGCGGGCGCGCATTTGGTGCAGCTTTACACAGGGCTTGTTTACGGCGGTATGGGTTTGGTTGCCGATATCCTTCAAGGTCTTGACGCCGCTCTTGCGCAAGATGGTCATGACAGTTTGAAATCTGCTATCGGCACAGGAGTTGACGCATGGCTTTGACCCTCTGGCACAATCCACGCTGCTCGAAATCCCGTCAGGCTTTGGCATTGCTGACAGAGCGGGGCATAGAATTTGAAACGCGCGCCTATTTAGACGCCGCGCCCACCCCTACCGAACTGGCCGCAGTGATCGCAAAACTTGGCCGCCCTGCCCGCGATCTGATCCGCGCAAAAGAGGCCCGTGAAACGGGGGTGGATTTGACGGATGAGGCCGCAATCTTAGCCGCCATGGCCGATGATCCACGCCTGATTGAACGCCCTGTTTTGATCAGTGAAACCACCGCCGCGATTGGCCGCCCGCCTGAAAATATCCTCACGCTGCTTTAGGCCGCGCTGCGCTCAAGCGCAGGATAGCGCACCCCAAGGCTGAGACCGCGCAGGATGAACATCCCCAACAAGGCGGCCCATAGCCCGTGATTTCCATAGGCGGGGATCAGCGTCAGGCACAGCATCACATAGCCTGCGAACGACAGAGCCATCATGTTGCGCATGTCACGGGTGCGAGTTGCCCCAATGAAAATCCCGTCCAAAATCCAAGCTTGAAACCCAACAAGCGGCGCAAGCACCATCCAGAACAGGTAATCACGCGCCTCAATCCGCACTTCGGGCGCAGTAGTGAGAATATCAATCATATTCCCCCCGAAGGTCCAAAAAGCTACGGACATCACCACCGCCACGCCGCCCGACCAAAGCCCCGTCATAATGGCGCTGCGGCGCAAGGCAGCACGGTTTTTGGCCCCTAAGGATTTTCCAACAAGACTTTCAGCAGCAAAGGCAAACCCGTCCAACCCATAGGCAGTGATATGGATGAATTGCATGAGAATTTGATTAGAGGCGAGAGTCGTATCCCCAAAATCTGAGCCGATGTAGATGAATGAGGTAAAGCCTGCCATTAGAAAGACGGAACGGATCAAAATATCGGTGTTGACCTGCGCCATATGCAACAGCCGCCCGCGATCAAAAACACGCGGCCAAGCGCGCCATGCAGCCTGCGAAAATCCCGCCCGACACAGATAAAGCCCGAGCGCCAAGCCCGACCACTCCGCAATCGCCGTGGCAGCGGCAACACCATCGACACCATAGCCCAACCCCAACACAAACCCCACTGACAGCAAGATGTTCAACCCGTTCATCCAGAGCTGTAAAACGAACACGGCGCCTGTGCGTTCAGCGGCAATCAACCACCCCGTAATGCCATAAATCGCGATTGCAGCGGGGGCAGACCAAATGCGGATTGCCATGTAATCGCGCGCCAACGCCTCGACCGCATCACTTGCGGGGGCTATCGCAAAAATGGCCACGAAAATTGCCGATTGCAGCAGGATCAAAACCACACCTGCCACCACGCCAATCATCAAAACGCGCGACAGCAACGCCGAGATTTCTGCCTGATCACCTGCCCCGTGCGCCTGCGCGGCCAAACCGACCGTGCCCATGCGCAAAAATCCAAAAATCCAAAACACGGTGGTCATGGATATCGCACCCAAGCCCACCGCGCCAATCATAGCCGCATCACCCAATTGGCCAACAACGCCCGTGTCGACCAAACCCAAAAGCGGCACTGTGATGTTTGACAAAACCACAGGCACGGCGATGCGCAACACCCGCGCATGGGTCAAGGGCGGGGTCTGGTCCGTCATGGGGCTGTCACCAAGGCAAAATGGCCATGCGCCGCGGCAATGGAGGTGTCTGGATCACCTTGCCACATCGTGACCGAGACCGAGGCAAAACGGCGCCCCGCGCGGGTCAGCTGCGCCTTGGCAAACCCATCTTCGGGCAGGCCGCGGCGCAAATAATCCACAGTGAAATCAATCAACTTTGGCGGGCTTGTCAGCGGGATAGAGAGCGCATCTATAACATGGGTTTGCGCCGCGATCTGCAGCACCGATGCCGTAACCCCGCCATGCAGCGCGGGCAAAATCGGATTGCCAATCAAAACGCCACGATAGGGCAATTTGATTACCCCGCCCTCTTGGCCCTCTAGGCCCAAAAACCGCGCATAGGGCAGCTGGTTCAAAATCTGCTGCATCAGCCCTGCCTCTTTTGCGGGTTGACCATCTCCAAGACACCCTTGCCCTCTGGCCCATATTCGACCGTGAAACTGCCGCTGGCTTTGGCCAAAAGCGCGCCTGTCTCTTGATCAGTGGCCGCCACAGTGACAAAGGCCACATTTCCCCTGATGGCGTAACACTCCGCCTTGGCCAGAACTGTGCCTTTTGCACACTGGCCCATCACATCAAGGCGCAGATCTAAGGTCGCGGTCGCAAGGGGTTTGCTGTCATGCGCCACCACTGCCGTGCCTGCACAGGTGTCCATCAGCGCCGTGAGTGCGCCTTCATGCAGCGCGCCCGCAGCATCACGGAGATCGGGCAGAACCCGCATCGTCATCGCCGCAGTCCCAGATCCAAGGGCAACAATGTTCATCTGCAACGCCGCCGCATAGGGCAGTTGCGTGATGAAACTTTGCGCGACATGGAGGATATCCGACTGGTCGGAGGGCACGGGCATAATCCAACAAATTGGGGTTAATGATCTGCACCATCTAACGCGCGGCGCGCGCCCGCGGCAATGCGCAAATTACATCGATACCAATTCTATGATAAGCTGTGGTCAAATCATGGATCAGCCGAGGATGCCGCAAATGCCATCAGACGCCCCACAGCGCGAGGCCGATTTTCGCACCATCGGCGAGATGTGCGCCCTGTTTCAAGTGACGCCGCGCAGCCTGCGGTTCTACGAAAGCAAGGAGCTGTTGGCCCCCTTGCGTGTGGGACAAAAGCGGCTTTATTCCCGCAGCGATCAAGCGCGTCTTAAACTGATTTTACAGGGCAAACGGTTTGGCTTTAGCCTAGAGGCGATGCGACAATTGCTTGACCTTTATGCACTTGGCGACAATCAAGTGACGCAAGTGGAAAGAAGCCTAGAAGTTGGGCGTGAAAGATTGCACGATATGCAGGCACAATATACCGAGTTAGGCCAAGCCATTCGTGATTTGCAAAGTCAAATTGATTTGGTGGCGCAAATGCTGGCAGACCGAAAATCGGATCAATACCCACAGTCATAACGTGACATAAGGAAACCGAGCCGTGACCAACACCCTCTATTGTTTTGGGGAATCTGGAAATGCCTATAAAGCCGCGCTGTGCCTGACTTTGGCAGGTGTGCCTTGGCAGCCCCATTTTGTTGATTTCTTCAACGGCGAGGCGCGCGGTGCAGAGTTTCGCGCAATAAACCCAATGGGCGAAGTTCCCGTGCTAGATGCAGGGGGTAAAATCCTGACCCAATCAGGGTTGATCCAAACTTGGGTTATGGATGAAACAGGCAAACTTGCAGGGGCGAGTGCCACAGACCGTCAAGAAATCTTGCGGTGGATTTTGTTCGATAATCAAAAGGTTTCGGGCACTGCGGGGCCGTTGCGGTTCTTGATGAATTTCGCGCCCGAGGACAAACGAGATGCGGGCGTTATTGGGTATTTGACGGGGCGGATGCAGGCCGCGCTTTCCATTCTTGAAGGGGTGCTCAGCACCCGCGACTGGATTGCCTGCGACAGTGTCTCAGCGGCGGATATCGCCTGCGCGGGCTATCTCTATTATCCTGAAAATTTCAATTTCACGCGCGCCGATTATCCTGCGATTTCGGCTTGGCTGACCCGCTTGGCCCACCAACCCAATTGGGCACATCCCTATGACCTAATGCCTGCGCCAACCTTGGGCAAAGATGACGGGTTTCGCGATGCATAAGCGCGAGGGCATTGCGTGACTGCGTTAGAGGAATATCAAAAACTAGAGGCCACAGGCCTTTGGCGCGATGTTGGCGACAGCCAACGCCGCGAAGTGTTGATCAATTTGGGCAACACTTCTTTGATCATATCGACCCTTTCAGAAACAGCGCTCACCCATTGGTCGCTGGCCGCAGTGATCCGCGTCAATCCAGGCGAGCTGCCCGCCCTTTATGTGCCTGTGGAGGGCAGTGACGAAAGCCTCGAGATCGCGGATGAGGACATGATCGCCGCAATCGAAAAGCTGCGCAGTATGATTGACCGCCATCGCCCCCATCCGGGGCGGTTGCGCGGTATTCTGGCGGCCACAACCGCCGCGGTGGTTCTGGGCTTGGGCCTGTTTTGGTTGCCTGATGCCTTGGTGCGCCAGACAGTGCATCTTTTGCCCGAGGCAAAAAAGCGCGAAATAGGTCAGGATATTCTCACAGAGATGATCCAACTGACGGGGCCAAGCTGCAATCAAACCGCAGGGCAAGCCGCGCTTGCAGCCCTTGCGCGGCGGGTGTTCATAGCCACGCCGACCGTGCCGCGGCTTGTGGTTCTGCGTGATGGTCTGCCCGCAAGCCTACATTTGCCCGGTGATTTGATCGTGCTGAACCGATCCGTGGTCGAGGATTACCAAAGCCCTGATGTGTTGGCAGGGTTTTTATTGTCGGAATATATCCGCTTGGTGGACAGCAACCCAACCCAAGCCCTGCTGCAAGAGGCGGGTTTATGGGCGACATTTCGACTGTTGACCACAGGCCAGATCAGCGACACGCATCTGGCTGCGCGCGCCGCCAGTCTGCTGACCGAAACGCCAACAGATGTGGCCGATGAGGCGCTTTTATCGCAATTTGCTCAGGCCGAGATTTCCTCGCAGCCTTACGCCTACGCACTCGATATTTCGGGTGAAAACACCCTCAGCCTAATCGAGGCAGACCCCCTTCGGACAGCACCAAATGCGCCCTTTTTAGAAGATACGAGATGGGTTGCCCTACAGGAGATTTGCACTGAGTGAACAGATCACTGAACGCGGGCCGAGGTGAACCCTGCCGCACGCAGGGCCAATGCCGCGCGTTGCGTTGCTGCATCACTTGAGAACGGGCCGACCAGAACCGCATATCCCGAACTCATATGCCCAAGCCGTGCGGTCATGCCAAATTGGGCCAATTGCGCGGCGGTCTGCGCGGCTTCGTTCCGCGTGCTATAGGTGGCGGCGCGAACCAAGGCCCCTGTCACGGAAACTGCGGGCATGGCTGTTGCCTGAACCGTTGCAGGCTCTGAGGCCCTTAGGCCGCTACGGGGCGGGACGAGTGCTGCCTCTACGGGTGGGGGCATTGCGGCTTGATTGCGTCACGGGCCCCTGCGGCTGTGCGGCGGGTTGCGCGCGTGTCGACCGGTTGACGAAAATTGACGGCGCCTCCGTGGCCTGAGGCGTTGCAATGGCCTGTGGGATAGGCCCGGGTGCAGCCACCGCTGTGGCAACGGGTGGTCTGCCACCGCTAAATAGGCTCGCGAAAAAATTTTGCAGGCCAAAGCGCAAGCGTCCCCTGCGGTCATTTTGCAGACGCGCTGGCACGCCCTGATCCCAAATCTGCGCCATTTGCGCATCACCCGCAGCCGAGCGCGGCCCCCTCATCGGATTGAGACGCCCATCTGACCACGCAGGCCGATACCCTTCGGGCACGATAATCCCGCTTGGATCCGTTGCCCCAATCCGTCCTGTCGCGGCACCCGCAATCATGGCGGGAACCGTCAATGGCGCGCGAAGCTCGGAACGGGCCAACCCATCAGCAGGGTGAATGGGTTGCGGGCCACAACGTATTGCCGTGCGGCTACGAATTTCGGTCACGCTGCAATCGCGGGCGCGAATAATGCAGCGATTGGAATTATTTGACGGGCTTGGCACGGGCGGAACAATCGCCATGACAGGTGCTGCAGCGGGTGCCACACCAACGGGTTCCCGCAGGCGCATGGGGGCCTATGCGGGCCGTGGCACGGGCGCTGCACCCACAACCGGGGCAGGTGCGACAGGGGCAGCCGCCATTTGCGACAGGGAGGGCGGCAAACCGCAAATCTGCCTGCGATCCCGCGAGATACGCGGAATCCAATCTGTCGAAGCCCCCTGCCCCGTGCGAATAAACGCACAGCCTGTGCTGTCGACATATTGTTCAGAGGTGAATGACTGGGGGGGAATTCCGCGGGTGGCCTTAGGTTTTGCGCGATCCCCTGCCCAGCAACGGCAACCATTGAGGATAGAACCGTTGCAGCAAATCCCATGCTGCCCCAAAATTTTACTGCTTTTTTGACCATTCAAGCCCCCGAATTGGGGCAAAATGCATCAATATTTAGACACAGTAAAGGCACATAAAATAACAAATAGATATCCGCCCCTCATTTGGTGGCAAATATCCGATCCCCCGCATCCCCTAGACCCGGAAGGATATACCCCTTTTCGTTCAAACCGCGATCCAAGGCCGCGGTAAAAATTGGCACATCAGGATGGCGGGCGGCGAATGTCCTGACACCCTCAGGGGCGGCCAGCAATGTCATCAGACTGATATCAACGGCCCCTTCCGATTTGATTTTATCCACCGCCGCAGCCGCCGAATTGCCCGTGGCCAGCATGGGATCTAGGGCGATGACATGACGTTGGGACAGGTGCGAGGGCAGGTTGAGATAGTAATCCACGGGCTCAAGCGTTTCCTCATTGCGATACAGCCCGACAAATCCAACCCGCGCAGCGGGGATCACGGCGCGCATCCCTTCAAGCATTCCGTTGCCCGCTCGCAAAATTGAAATCAAAGCCAGTTTTTTCCCTGCAAGTGTCGGCGCATCCATCACCTCAAGCGGGGTTTCAACGGCGGTGGTGGTAACCGCCAAATCGCGGGTGACCTCATAGGCCATCAGCATCGAAATTTCGGTTAAAAGCCGCGCGAAATCTTGGGAGGCGCAGTTTTTATCGCGCATCAAGCTCAGCTTATGTTGCACAAGCGGATGGGTCACGATGGTCAGTGTATCGAATTCTGTCATAGTCTTCCCCCTAGCTTTCAAGCCGTTTTGCAACGCGCGCGCGGGTTTCCTCATCACAAAAGGCCGCCGCAAGCGCGGTTTGGTTTATTTCCGTGAATTCCGTCTCACCCCACCCAAAATGCTGTTCCAAGGCCTCATATTCACGGCTCATATCGGTATGGAAAAAGGGTGGATCATCGGTTGACACGGTTACCTTGACCCCAGCCTCGCGCAGACGCGCAAGGGGGTGACTTTTCCAATTTGGGAAAACCCCAAGAAAAACATTCGACACAGGGCAGCATTCCAAAACAACACCTGTATCGGCAAGGCGTGCAACCAAGTCAGGGTCACTGATCGCCTCGACACCATGCCCGATACGGGGCGGATTATAGGCATCTAACGTCTCGCGCACCGATTGCGCGCCCCCCCATTCGCCTGCATGAATGGTGAAGGGTAGTCCTGCCTCGGCCGCACAATCAAAGCTCCACGAAAAATCGCGCACATGGCCAATCTTCTCGTCCCCCGCCATTCCAAAGCCGCAAATCATGCGCCCCGCCGTTTCCGCAGCACAGCGCGCGGCCCGTTTCGCCTGATCTGGCCCGAAATGACGAACCGCCGTAATCACGCCCCGCATCGTGATCCCAAAATCCCGCTCGGCGGCATCTGCGGCTTCGGTCACTGCAGAAAGATACTCGCGCCAAGCACCAATATCCCCTCCGCCACAAAAATCAGGGGACAAGAAGGTTTCGCAATAAACCACCCCATGGCCTGCTGATGCCTCAAGCACAGACCGCGTCAGACGCGCATAATCTTCGGGCGTGGTGAGAACCGATGTTGCCGCCTCATAGACGCGCAGAAAATGCACAAAATCATGAATGTCATAGCCGCCTTGCGCGGTGAAAATGCCCGATAAATCCACCTTTTTTTCGAAGGCGATCTGACGAATAAAATCAGGCTGTGCCGCCCCCTCAAGATGAAGGTGCAATTCAACCTTTTTGACGCGGGCCATATCTGACATCGCCGTTCCCCTAGAAATAATAGCCAAGCGCGGTGACCACTATGGCAAATAAGGTGGCCGCGCGCCATGAGATCACCCGCTGCGACAAGACCCGGGCGGCCAAACGCACCCCAAATAGGGCAGCGACAAAGGTCATGGCAGCATAGATGATTTGACTGTCAATCTGGCTCATAAGGCAGGGCTTCCAATCTGAAGGGGGCCAAGCCCCAAATGCGCGGCAAGACTTGCACCAATATCGGCAAAGGCCCGAAGGCCTAGCCCTTGTGGCGCATAGTCAGGGGCCGCCACCAAAAATGGGACACGTTCACGGGTGTGATCCGTGCCAACCCATGTGGGATCATTGCCATGGTCCGCGGTTAAAATCAGCATGTCACCCGGGCGCAGCGCGGCAACAATTGGCGCAATCGCTGCGTCAAACCATTCCAGCGCACCCGCATAACCCGCCACATCGCGGCGATGGCCAAAACGGGCATCAAACTCAACGAAATTGGCCACCGTGAGGCCACCATCGGGGGCGCAATCTACCGCGTGAGCCAGATGTTCCATCAGGCGGGCATCACCTCCCTTATGGCTTTCCGTGATGCCACGATGAGCGAAAATATCGCTGATTTTGCCAATGGCAATGACCGCGCGCCCTGCCTCAGATGCGTGATCCAACAAGGTTGGGTGGGGCGGCATCATCGCGTAATCGCGGCGGTTTTCAGTGCGCTCAAACGCGCCTAGGCGACCCGTAAAGGGGCGCGCGATCACCCGCCCTACCCGCATCGCGTGCAGCTGCGGGGCGATCCTTTCGCAGAGGTCATAGAGACGCTCTAGCCCAAAGACCTCTTCATGCGCGGCAATCTGAAAGACACTATCGGCGGAGGTGTAGCAAATCGGATACCCCGTTTGCAGATGTTGCGCCCCAAGGCGTTCGATGATCTCAGTGCCAGAGGCGTGGCAATTGCCCAAAATCCCCCCAACACCTGCGATAGATTGAACCGCCGCAACCAAAGCCTCAGGGAAACTGGGAATGGTGGTGGGAAAATAGTGCCAATCCCAAGGCAAGGCGCAGCCCGTCAATTCCCAATGGCCGGATGGCGTGTCTTTGCCTTTGGCGGATTCTTCGGCCACACCCCAAATGGCATTCGGTGCGGCCGATGTCAGGGGTGCAGGGCAGATGCCGCTTGCCAGATGCAAAGCGGCCCCGAGACCCAGACGATCCAAATTCGGCACTCTCAACGGCTGTGCCTGCGCGATATGGCCCAAGGTATTCGCGCCTGTATCGGGATGGCCCGCATTGAAATATCGGTCTGCGTCTGGTGCGCCCCCGATACCAACAGAATCCATCACCACCAAAAATCCGCGCGCCATTCAGCCGATCCTTTCATGGATCAAGGCAGGGCACGGCGGCCTTTCTTCGGAGAGGGTGAAGGCCTCTAAGGCGATTGCCCCCATATGTTTGGCAATCTCAGGGTCGCGCGCATGAAGGCGCAAAAGCGGGGTCGTGGGGTCAGCCAAATCACCAATCCGCTGGATGTCAGAAAGACCCACACGTTTGTCGATCTGATCCTCTGCCTGCAGGCGCCCCCCGCCAAGATGCACCACAACCTCGCCCAAGGTGCGGGCGTCAATTGCACGGATATAGCCCGTCTTTTGCGGGAAAATATCCACCGCATAGGGCGCTGCAGGCAAGCGATCTCGCCAACGTGCCACAAAATCTGTGGCGCCCCCTTGCGCCGCGACCATACGGCCAAAAACCTCGGCGGCGTGACCTTGGGTCAGCGCGTTTGTCAGTGCCATCTCACCCGCCGCCGCATCAACCGCAAGCCCCGCTTGCACCAAAACCTCACCCCCAAGGCTGATGGTTGCGCGGATCAGATCACTGTCGAGCTTTGGACTGCACAGCGCCTCCATCACCTCCATCATTTCCAAAGCATTGCCCGCCGCGCACGCAAGCGGTTGGTTCATATCGGTGATAAGCGCCGTGGTTTTACAGCCCGCACTTTGCGCTGTATCCACTAAGGATTGGGCCAGTTGCACGGCCTCTTGCGGGGTTTGCATAAAGGCACCCGTGCCGCATTTAACGTCTAAAACCAAGGCCTCTAGCCCTTCTGCCAATTTCTTGGACAAAATAGACGCCGTGATCAAATCAATACTTGGCACAGTTGCGGTGATATCACGCAACCCATAAAGCCTACGATCCGCAGGGGCTATATCGGCATTGGCGCTGACAATCGCACAGCCCACTTGCCCCACAATGCGTTGCAAATCCTCAATGGCGACATCAATCTGCAAGCCCGAAATTGCCGAAAGTTTGTCCAAAGTGCCGCCCGTATGCCCCAAGCCGCGCCCTGAAATCATCGGCACATAGGCCCCGCACGCCGCTAAGGCAGGGGCAAGGATCAGCGACACACAATCACCCACCCCGCCTGTGGAATGTTTGTCGATCACAGGGCCATCCAGTGACCACCCCAAAACCGTGCCGCTTTCCAGCATCCCATGGGTCAGATGGGTGCGGTTCTCAAGGCTGAGACCGCGCAAACATACGGCCATCGCAAAGGCCCCCACCTGCGCATCGCTGACAGTGCCATCCGCCAACCCTTCGGCAAAGGCAAACATCTCAAATTCGGTCAGAGTTTGCCCCTCTCGCAATTTTGCCAAGATGCTGCGCGGATCAGCCATGATCTGCCCTATTCCATCGCCGATTTCACAAAGGCGCCAGGCAGAATGTCCGCCATGCTCAGGATCGCCTGACTTGTGCCGCGCGTTGTGGCCATGGTGATCAGCACCTCATCTTTGCTGAATTCCCGCAATTTTTGGCGACACCCCCCACAAGGGGCGACAGGAACGGGGCTATCTGCGATCACCGCAACCTCTAGGATCTCATGACAGCCTGCGGCAATCATCGCTGAAATTGCGCCCGCCTCGGCACAGGTGCCTTGGGGATAGGCCGCGTTTTCGACATTCACCCCTTGGTAAATCTGCCCATCTGCCCCACGCAGCGCAGCACCGACTGCAAAGCCCGAATACGGGGCATAGGCGCGCGGACGGATTTCTGCGGCGGCGGCCATCAATGCGGGGTCTGGCGTCTTTGTCTGGGGCATGATCCGCGCTCCTTGAATTGCGTTGCCTCAATCTGTCCTGACGAACCGATGCACGCAAGGCGAAAGAAAAAGCGGGCCCAAAGGCCCGCCCTTCATCCCGTCTCGTCAAACCCACCTCAGGCTTTGGGGTAGCCCAAAGTTTTCAAGGCCACTGCAATCTCGTCTAAAATCGCAGGATCATCAATTGTTGCAGGCATTTTATAGCTTTCGCCATCGGCGATTTTCACCATTGTTCCACGCAAAATCTTGCCCGAACGGGTTTTTGGCAGGCGATCCACCACAACGGCCAGTTTGAACGCCGCAACGGGGCCGATTTTGTCACGCACAAGTTTCACGCATTCAGACACGACATCTGCCGTATCTTTGGTCGCCCCTTTATTGAGACACAAAAACCCCAGAGGCATTTGCCCTTTGAGATCATCTGCCACACCGATCACCGCGCATTCAGCCACATCTGGGTGGGAAGCAAGAACCTCCTCCATCCCACCTGTCGACAAGCGGTGACCCGCCACGTTGATGACGTCATCCGTGCGCGCCATGATATAAAGATACCCGTCTTCATCCTTATATCCCGCATCACCCGTCTCGTAATAGCCTTTGAAATGCTCAAGATAGGATTTGCGGAAGCGGGCTTCGGCATTCCACAACGTAGGCAATGTTGCAGGCGGCAAGGGCAATTTAATCGCAATCGCGCCCAATTCGCCCGCAGGCAATTCATGCCCGCCCTCATCCAAAATTTGCACATCATACCCAGGCATTGGCACCGAGGGGCTGCCGATTTTGACAGGCAATTTTTCAATACCCAATGGGTTGCCACAAATGGCCCAACCCGTTTCGGTTTGCCACCAATGGTCAATCACTGGCACGCCAAGTTTTGCCTGCGCCCATTGGATTGTGTCAGGGTCGGCACGCTCACCCGCCAAGAACAGCGATTCAAGGCTAGAGATGTCATATTTTCCAATAAAGCTGCCTGCTGGGTCTTCGCGCTTGATCGCGCGAAAGGCCGTTGGGGCGGTAAACAGGCATTTAACTTTATGCTCATCAATCACGCGCCAGAACGTGCCTGCATCAGGCGTGCCAATAGGTTTGCCTTCAAAGACGATTGTGGTGCAGCCAAAGGTCAGAGGCGCGTAACAAATATAGGAATGCCCAACGACCCAACCCACATCAGAGGCGGCCCAAAACACCTCGCCGGGGTTCATATCGTAGAGATTGCGCATGGACCAATTCAACGCGACCAGATGACCGCCTGTATGGCGCACAACGCCCTTTGGCTGGCCCGTTGTGCCAGAGGTGTAGAGAATATAGGCGGGGTGGTTGCCCTCTACGGGCACACAAGGCGCAGGCGCAACCCCGTGTTGGAAGCCATACCAATCGACATCGCGCCCATCGGTCAAGCTTGCCACTTCTTGCTCGCGCTGAAAGATCACGCAGAAATCTGGCTTATGGGCGGCGGCCTCGATGGCCGCATCCAAAAGTGGTTTATAATGCACCACGCGGCCCGGCTCGAGGCCACAGGAGGCGGCGATGATACATTTGGGCTGCGCATCATCAATGCGCACCGCCAATTCAGCCGCAGCAAAGCCGCCAAAGACCACTGAATGCACCGCGCCAATGCGCGCGCAGGCAAGCATCGCCTCAACGGCCTGTGGCACCATCGGCATATAGATAATGACCCGATCCCCTTTGGTCACACCTTTGGCCTGAAGGCCACCCGCCAGAAGCGCGACACGTTCTTGCAATTCTGCATAGGAAATTTTCTGAACCGTGCTGGTGATGGGGCTGTCATAGATGATAGCGGTGCGATCCCCATGGCCTGCGGCAACGTGGCGATCGACCGCGTTCCAACAACCATTCAGTTGACCATCTGCAAACCATTCATAAAGAGGCGCGTTTTCATCAGACAGCGCGTGGGATGGTTCAACATCCCAATCAATGGCAGAAGCAGCCTCCATCCAAAACCCTTCTGGGTTGGAACGGGCATACTCATAAATCTTTTGATAGCTCATGCGGGCCTCCCTTTGCTTGCGCAATTTTCTATCCCTTCAACCATAGCTTGCGCAAGAAGGTGACTTTGATGCAGGCGCGAAAACTGCGACCATGCGCCACTTTGTTTTAACGGGGGGGACGTCAGATGGAGGAATATCGAACAGGAGCCTCCCCCATGACCATGTCCTTAAACGAAGACACAAGCCACTAATCACACGCCATGTCACCTATCGCCTGCCCGTCATCGGGCGCATCGCGCGCGAGGTGGTCGAGGGCGAAGTAGACAACAGTTTTGCCCTTATTATCATGGTTGTTTCGGCTGTTGCCTCGGCCGTTCTGATTTGGGGTTTTCCCGCACTGATCATCTCGGCGCTTGGGGCAACCGCATTGATGTTTCTCACACTGTTGCGCATCACCTTTGGCTAAGGCGCGGCAGTGCGCCTGTCAGCCATAGGTGGCGACAGGCGTGCCTGCGAGGGCGGAGATATTCAACAGCCCCCGCGCGGTGATTGAGGGGGTGACGATATGCGCGCGATTGCCCATCCCCATAAGAATCGGCCCGACTTCCAGCCCGCCCGCCTTCATCTTTAGGATGTTCCGTGCCGCCCCAGCGGCATCAGCATTGGCAAAGACAAGCGCGTTGGCCTGCCCCTCAAGGCGCGAATTGGGGAAAATTCGGGCGCGCAGTTCGGGATCAAGCGCGCTGTCGATATGCATCTCGCCCTCATAGGCGAAATCAAGCGCCATTGCGTCCAGAATATCGAGCGCCGCGCGCATCCGCCGCCCACTATCACTGTCGAGATTGCCGAATTGACTGCCAGAACACAGCGCAATTTTTGGCGCGATGCCAAAACGGCGCACATGACGGGCTGTGGCAATCACAGTCTCAGCGATTTGGTCTGGTGTAGGCTGCGCATGGATATGCGTATCGGCAATAAAGAGCGGCCCATCTTCCAAAATCATCAAGGACAGCGCCCCAACGGGATGTAACCCGTCACGAGCCAAAAGCTGGCTGATATATTTCAAGTGCCACAAATACTGGCCAAAGGTGCCGCAGATTAAGCTGTCTGCCTCTTCGCGATACACCATGACCGCCCCGATGGCGGTGGTGTTGGTGCGCATAATCGCACGGGCCAAATCGGGGGTCACCCCGTGACGTTCCATAACGCTGTGATAGCTGCCCCAATAATCCCGATAGCGCGGGTCATTTTCGGGGTTTACGATTTCGAAATCCACCCGCGGGCGGATGGTCAGGCCTGCCCGCTCGGCCCGCATTTCAATCACATCGGGACGACCGATAAGAATGGGGGTGTCTGTGGTTTCCTCAAGCATGGCTTGGGCCGCACGCAAAACGCGCTCATCCTCGCCTTCTGCGAAAGCGATACGGCGGGTCGTGGTGGCCGCTGCAGCAAAGACAGGGCGCATGATAAGCGCAGAGCGGAACACCGCCTGATTAAGTTTGGCGCGATAGGCGGCGATGTCATCAATGGGCCGCTTCGCCACACCCGAACTCATAGCCGCCTCGGCCACGGCACTGGCCACCACACCCATCAGCCGCGGGTCAAACGGCTTGGGGATCAGATAGTCAGGGCCAAAGGTCAGCTGCTCGCCCTTATAGGCCGCCGCCGCTTCGGCACTGGTGGTAGCGCGCGCCAAGGCGGCGATGCCTTCAATACAGGCAATTTGCATCGCGTCATTGATTTCGCTTGCGCCGACATCCAAGGCGCCGCGGAAGATGAACGGAAAGCATAAGACGTTGTTCACCTGATTGGGAAAATCTGACCGCCCCGTGGCAATGATCGCGTCAGGCTTTACCGCGCGCACATCATCGGGGGTGATTTCTGGGTTCGGGTTCGCCAAGGCAAAGACCACAGGACGATCCGCCATGCGCGCAACCATCTCGCGCGTTAAAACACCCGGGCCAGACAGGCCAAGGAACAAATCCGCCCCCTCGATCACATCACTCAAGGAAGCAGGACTATCCCCTTGGGCATATTCGGCCTTTTGCGGGGTCATTCCCTCCTCGCGGCCCCGATACACCAAACCATCCAAATCGCAGAGCCAAACATTCTCACGCTTGAGGCCCAGTTTCAGCAGCATATTGAGGCAGGCAATCCCCGCCGCACCGCCGCCCGTAGACACGACCTTGATATCGGCAAAGGATTTCCCCGCGAGACGCAGCGCATTGGTTGCGGCCGCGCCCACGACAATCGCCGTTCCATGTTGGTCGTCGTGGAAAACGGGAATATTCATTCGCTCACGGCACAGTTTTTCTACGATAAAACAATCTGGCGCTTTGATATCCTCAAGATTGATTGCGCCAAAGGTTGGCTCAAGCGCGCAAACAATATCCGCCAGTTTCTCGGGGTCGCTTTCGTTCAATTCAATGTCAAAACAGTCGATGCCGGCGAATTTCTTGAAAAGAACGGCCTTCCCCTCCATCACAGGCTTAGAGGCGAGTGCGCCAATATTACCAAGGCCTAGCACAGCCGTGCCATTGGTCACCACGGCGACAAGGTTACCGCGTCCTGTATAGCTTTCGGCATGGGCGGGGTCTGCTTTGATTTCAAGGCAGGCTTCAGCAACGCCGGGGCTATAGGCCAAGGACAGGTCGCGCCCATTCGCCAAAGGCTTGGTCGCGCGCACCTCTAATTTTCCTGGCTTTGGGCCTGCATGATAGGCAAGCGCGCGCTGGCGCAAACTGTCGTTGCTGTCTTCAGTCATGATCTATTCCCAATCGGCTATGGTCGCCAAACAGCCGCAAACGGCCGCCCTCCACAATTAGTTTAACGTTAAACTATCGCCTAGGAAAGGGCAAATCCCGTTTGGATTACACGAATTGCTCGCGCAAAAGCCGCTCTTCCAAACCATGGCCTGGATCGAACAGGATACGATGGGTCACGTCTTGCGCGCTGGATATCTCTACATGGGTGACATTGTTTACCGAAGCGCTATCGGCATCTGCCATCACAGGGCGGTGGTCAGGATCGACCACTTCGAAAATCACGTTGGATGATTTATTGAGCAGCGCCCCCCGCCACCTGCGCGGACGAAAGGCCGCCACGGCGGTCATCGCCAAAACATCTGCACCAATGGGCAAAATCGGGCCATGCGCGGAATAGTTGTAGGCGGTCGAGCCTGCAGGCGTGCATAACAACGCGCCATCGCAGACCAGTTCTTGCATGCGCAGCTTTCCATCAACATGGATGCGCAGCTTGGCGGCTTGGGGGCCTGCGCGCAGCAAACTGACCTCATTGATCGCCAAAGCCTCGATTGTTTCGCCTGTCGCGCGCCGCGCCTTCATCCGCAACGGGTTGATCTGCGCCTCCTCCGCCGCAGTGAGGCGGGCCATCAAACCATCGGCAGAATATTCATTCATCAAAAAGCCGACCGTGCCACGGTTCATTCCATAGACAGGACGATTGAGAGGTTGGGTTTCGTGCAAGGTCGACAGCATAAAGCCATCCCCGCCAAGCGCCACGATGATATCGGCCTCCTGAGGCGTTGATTGGCCATAAGCCGCGCTCAATTCCGCAAGGGCTGCCTGCGCCATCCGCGCCCGCGAGGCCAAAAAGGCTATTTTCAAATCTTTGCTCATCTGCGCGACCTTTGCGAGACAGGGGTGACGCCATCCTGTTCCCTGCCATGCCGAAACACAAGACCCCGCAAAACAGTGCAAATTTGCCCGCCTTGCAGGGCGGCAGGGCGCGACTCTCTGTCGAATTGCCGCTTTCGCCCTTTTCCAAGGGGCTGTTCTGCCCTAAACCCCATGCGATGGACAGCGCCCGCGCGTGACCCAACAAAACGCGCCCCCGATGTAAGGAGCCCTCACTATGACTGCGCCCCACCGTGACGATGGATTTTTCACCGAAGCCCTCAGCACCCGTGACCCTGAAATCTTTGGCGCGATTACCAAAGAATTCGGTCGTCAAAGCGAAGAGATCGAATTGATCGCCTCCGAGAACATCGTCTCGGCTGCTGTGATGGCTGCGCAAGGCTCGGTGATGACCAATAAATATGCCGAAGGTTATCCAGGTCGGCGGTATTATGGCGGCTGCGATTATGTCGATATCGCAGAAAACCTTGCGATTGAGCGGGCCTGCAAATTGTTTGACTGTGCGCATGCCAATGTGCAGCCCAATTCAGGCAGCCAGGCGAACCAAGGGGTTTTCACAGCTCTTTTGACGCCCGGCGATACCATCTTGGGCATGAGCCTTGATGCAGGCGGCCACCTGACCCATGGCGCAAAGCCCAACCAATCGGGCAAGTGGTTTAATGCCATTCAATACGGCGTGCGCAAGCAGGACATGGAAATCGACTATGACGCGATTGCCGAACTTGCGGCTGAACATAAGCCCAAAATGCTGATCGCGGGCGGCTCGGCCATTCCGCGTGTCATTGATTTTGCAAAAATGCGCGAGATTGCTGACAGTGTCGGGGCCTATCTTTTGGTCGACATGGCGCATTTCGCGGGGCTTGTGGCATCGGGTCATTACCCCTCGCCTTTCCCGCATGCGCATGTTGCAACCACCACCACGCATAAAACCCTGCGCGGGCCACGCGGCGGGATGATCCTGACCAATGACGAAGATATCGCCAAGAAGGTCAATTCTGCCATCTTCCCCGGCATTCAAGGCGGGCCGTTGATGCATGTGATCGCCGCCAAGGCCGTGGCCTTTGGTGAGGCGCTGCGCCCTGAATTCAAGGCCTACCAGACCCAAGTGATTGCCAATGCTAAGGCGCTGGCGGATCAGCTGATGAAGGGGGGCTTGGATATCGTCACAGGCGGCACAGATACGCATTTGATGTTGGTTGACCTGCGCCCCAAAGGCGTAAAAGGCAACGCCACTGAAAAGGCGCTTGGCCGTGCCAACATCACCTGTAACAAAAACGGCATCCCGTTTGACACCGAAAAGCCGATGATCACCTCGGGCGTGCGTTTGGGAACACCTGCGGCCACAACCCGTGGCTTTACCGAGACTGAATTCCGCCAAGTTGCGGATTGGATCGTTGAAGTGGTCGATGGCTTGGCCGCGAATGGTGAAGACGGCAATGGCGCCGTAGAGGCGAAAGTTGCCGCAGAGGTAAAGGCACTCTGCCAGCGCTTCCCCATCTATCCAAGCATCTGACAGCGCCTATAAAATTGTAATGTCACGCGGGGCGGGGTTTGTTAAAAACTCCGCCCCGTTTTCTGTCAGGACAATATTTTCTTCGGCGACCAGTATCCGCCCCTGCCCTAGATCAACAGATGGCTCAAGCGTGAGAACCATACCTGCGGGCAGCATTGTCTGATCGTGCGGTGTAAGGGATGGCCATTCGGTCAGCGTCACGCCCAACCCGTGCCCTAAGCGACCACCACAAGGCGTGCCGCCGCGCGCCGTAATTTCGCGGCATAGCATCGTGTGCAGGTCTGAGGCGCGTATATTCGGCGCGATCCCCTCCATCACCGCATGGATCGCATCTTGTAAAATCTGATGCCCGCGGGCCGCCTCAGGGCTTGGGGTGCCGATGGCAAAATTGCGATCAAAGTCACAAAAATAGCCGTCTTTAACGGCGCCTGTATCAAGCATCAAAATATCGCCACTGTGCAGGGGTGTCGGCGCGGCAGGTGAAATCACATCACCATAGCCCCCCTCGCCCGCGCCCCCTGCGACATAGGACACCCAGTCGGCCCCCTCCTCGAGCAGCAGGATTTGAAAGGCCCGAAACACCGCGTCTAAGGGCGTGCCAACACGGGCAATTTCATCAACGCGGGCAAAGGCACGATTGCCCATGGCGCAGGCGGCGCGCAGTTTTTCAATCTCAAGCGCTGATTTTATCTCGCGGGTGCGGTGCATGATATCTGTCGCATCCACAAAACTGCGGGGGGCGAGACGTGTTTGCAGCGCAAAGAAATCCCCCAAAGGCATCCGCAGCTGCGTCTCTAGCCCCATGGCCACACCGATCTTTCCGTCTTTGGATGTGACGTCACATAAGGCCTCAGCCAACAAGCTGACCCCATCATCTTCGGGGCGCGGCGCGGGCCATGTGCGGATATCGGTGATCACCGATTTCCCCATAAGATAGGCCCCAATCTCAGGGATCACGGCGATTGGGGTGCCTGTGGCGGGGATTACCACAAACCAAGGCCGGGCGGGGCTTTCCCAAAAACGGGTGAGAAAACCCGTAACATAGAAAATATCCGCGGCTTGGGTCAGCAAAATGGCATCTAGGCCTGCGGCCTGTAGGCGGGCCTGAATCGCGCTATGACGGCGGTGATATTCAGAGGGCGGGAACAGGTCAGACATCCTCTGGCCCTTCGCTCAACACACAAAGAACCCGCGCATCGGGAGGGAAGTCATAGCCAAGATAGGCCGCAGCAATCACGCCCGCGGCACCCGATGGCGTGGAGGCAAGCCCTGCTTCGGTCAGGCGCGCTACGCCCGAGGCTGCTTGACCATCTGAGATCGTCAAAAACTGATCCGCATCGCGCGCCAGTCCCGCAAGCGCCACAAGCGAGGCGGTTTTGCAGTCAAGCCGTCCCATGATTGAGACAGGGCCGTGACTGTCGACCACATGACCCGCGGTAATCGCATCTTGCAGGGCGGGGGCTGCGTCAGGCTCAACCACGATAATCTGCGGGGCCTGACCCCATGTGGCGCGCGCGTGGGCGGCCAAGGCCCCTGCCATGCCACCCACACCTGCTTGCAAGAAAATATGGGTTGGGGGGCTGTCCAGTGCTTCGGCCATTTCCGCCCCGATTTGCAAATACCCCTCCATCACGAGATAGCCTTGGGTCATCTCACCCGCCCATGTGCTATCGGGCAAAAGCGTGCCTTCCCCCACTGCTGCTGCGGCCGCTGCGGCCTTCATGCTTTCCTCATAGGTTGCCCCTGCACGGCGCGGTTCCGCCCCTTGCGCGCGCAGACGATTGGCAAAAGCCTCAGGGACAGTGTCCGACAGAAAGATTATGGCACGCGCGCCAAAAACACGCGCGCCTGCCGCAACAGACAGACCATGATTGCCCGCACTTGCGGCGATAAACGCGCGGCCTGTCAGGGCCGTGCTGTAGTCAGTGGCCCCATTTTCTATGGCTGCGCGCGCAGCGCGGGCGATGACATAGGCCGCGCCCAAGGCTTTGAAGCTTCCAAGCCCCATACGCTCGCGCTCATCTTTGACGAAAAACGCGGCTGTGCCGGCAGTTTTTGCCAAATCATCACGCACCAAAAGAGGCGTGGGCGCGTAAGCGGGACAATGTTCCAAGAGAGCTTGAACAGAGCTTGCGTCCTCACTGGGAAAGCTACGCAAATCAGGCAGACCTGCCCCACGATAGGGGTTCTGGCGGATCGCAGTTGGTCGCGAGGCTGTATCTTCCATGGCGCAAAATCCTTTTTTTAACAGCACCAAGCCTAAGAACAGTTGAGAGGCGCTTCCTTATTCCGTGCGTCACTCTAAACACGAAAAACGCCAATGTGCCAAATTAGCGGGACGCGAACATGCAAACAAAGCTAGACCCAAGCCGATTGGCGCGCTATCGCAGAGCTATGCAATATGTCACGCCCCTTTTTTTTGTGTTGCCCTTCATTTTGTCTGCCTGCAACACGCAGGACAGCGCTCGCCAAGAGGTGCGTAATGCAAGCTATCCCACACTTTTGCCGCTTAGCGCGCTTGAGATTGAGGAGATGCGTAGTCCTGCCAGCGCCGAAACACTCAGTACCCCTGAAGCAACCGTTGGGGAATTGGCTGACCGCGCGGAAGACCTACGCCGCCGCGCAGCGGCTTTGGCAAATGAGCCCATCAATTAATGCTTGAGGAATAGTTGTTCTGCCTGCGTTGCACCTTCCCTTGGAAGGAGCTAACAGGAGTTCAATTTGATGATGTGCGCGATACGCACAGCTATTGGAGGTCCGGCATCATGGAACGCCCTTTGCGTCTTGGAATCGCAGGTCTTGGCACGGTTGGCACAGGTGTCATCAAGATGATTCAGAACAATGGCGCACTGATCGAGGCCCGCACAGGGCGCAAGGTTACGATTTCTGCCGTAAGCGCACGCAGCCGTGACAAAGATCGCGGCGTGAATTTGGCGAAATACGCATGGGAAGACGATCCAGTTGCGATGGCCAAGCGCGATGATGTGGATGTATTTGTTGAATTGATGGGCGGCTCGGATGGCCCCGCAAAGACGTCGACCGAAGCAGCAATTGCCGCAGGCAAGGATGTTGTCACAGCTAATAAGGCGCTTTTGGCGTTGCATGGACAGGAACTGGCTGAAGCGGCAGAGGATAATAACCTTGTCCTACGTTTTGAGGCTGCAGTAGCGGGCGGCATCCCAATCATCAAATCTTTGACCGAAGGGTTGGCCGGAAACCAAATCACCCGGATAATGGGTGTGATGAACGGAACCTGCAATTACATCCTCACGCGGATGGGCAATGCAGGCCTCACCTATGAGGAAGCTTTTGCCGAGGCTGATGGCCTTGGCTATTTAGAGGCTGACCCACAGCTTGATGTCGGAGGCATTGATGCGGGACATAAATTGGCGCTTTTGTCCTCTGTCGCTTTTGGAACAAAAGTCGACTTTAGCGGTATAAGCCTCGAGGGCATTGGCGCCGTCACCATCGAAGATATCAATCGCGCGGCTGATCTGGGGTTCAAGATCAAACTTTTGGGCGTAGCGCGGATGACGGGCCGTGGCCTAGAGCAGCGCATGAGCCCTTGCCTTGTTCCCGCCTCCTCCCCCTTGGGGCAGCTTGAGGGCGGAACGAATATGGTGGTGGTCGAAGGCGACCATGTTGGTCAAATCGTACTGCGCGGCGCGGGTGCAGGCGAAGGCCCAACCGCCAGCGCGGTGCTGTCTGATATTTGCGACATTGCGCGCAGCATACGGGTTGCGACCTTTGGCCAACCTGCAAAAACCCTCAAGGCAGCCCCACCTGCATCAGCGGCTTCGGCGGCCTGCTACTATATCCGCATGACCTTGACCGACAAACCAGGCGCTTTGGCAAAAATTGCCACGGTTTTGGGCGATAATGGCATTTCTATTGATCGGATGCGCCAATATGATCACCCAGACGAGGCCGCGCCTGTTTTGATTGTGACCCACAAAGCCGCACAGCCCGCGTTGCAAGAGGCACTTGCCGCCCTGCCGCAGACGGGTGTGCTGATGAGCCCCCCTGTCGCCCTGCGCATCGAAGACGTCTGAAAGAAAGGCCATACCGCCCATGTCGCAAGAATCCGATTTCAATGATCGTATGCTCTCTTTGGGCTTGGCCCGTGTTTCTGAAGCGGCGGCGATTGCCTCGGCAGATCTTATTGGCCGCGGCGATGAAAAGGCCGCCGACCAAGCGGCGGTGAACGCCATGCGCGAGCAGTTGAACCTGCTTGATATTCAAGGTGTGGTTGTCATCGGCGAGGGCGAACGGGACGAGGCCCCCATGCTCTATATCGGCGAAGAGGTCGGCACGGGAACTGGCCCCGCGGTTGATATCGCGCTTGATCCCCTAGAAGGGACAACCCTGACCGCAAAGGATATGCCTAACGCCCTGACAGTGATTGCGATGGGGCCGCGTGGCTCCATGTTGCACGCCCCCGACACGTACATGGATAAGCTTGCCATTGGGCCGGGCTATCCTGAGGGCGTCCTTAATCTGGATATGACCCCTGCAGAACGTGTCATGGCCTTGGCCAAAGCACGCGGATGCAGCCCAAATGACATTACAGTTTGTGTTCTCGAACGCCCCCGCCATGAGGCAATGATTGCAGAAATTCGCGGCACAGGCGCCTCAATCCGTTTGATTACGGATGGTGATGTCGCGGGGGTGATCCATACGGCAGAGGCCAATCTGACAGGGATCGATATGTATATGGGCCAAGGCGGCGCGCCCGAAGGGGTTCTTGCTGCGGCAGCCTTGAAATGCATGGGCGGACAAATGTGGGGACGACTGCTGTTCCGAAATGAAGACGAACGTGCTCGTGCTTCCAAAGCCGGTATTACTAATTTTGAACGTGTCTATACACGCGATGAAATGGTAACAGAGGATGTAATCTTCGCTGCCACAGGTGTGACCTCAGGATCAATCCTTTCCGGCATTAAACGAGAACCAGGTTGGCTGACAACAGAAACGGTCTTAATGCGTTCCAAAACGGGCTCAATCCGCCGTATGAGCTATCGTCATCCTACGGGTCGCTAAATGACCCACACTGCAAAACACACGCAGCTCATCCCACGAAGTCTGTTATGACAGATCATCTGACCTCTAATATCTGCCTTGAAGTAGAGGTGTCGCTTACGGGCAAAAGATGGATTGCTCCTGCAGCCGAATTGGAGCGTCACGCGACCGTAATCGCGCGCGAAGCACAACTTCCCCAACCTGTGGCCATGCTTTTGGCACAGCGCGGAGTTTTGCCTGAGAAGGCCACAAGTTTTTTGAACCCTACACTTCGCGACCTGCTGCCTGACCCACGCAATTTGCGTGATATAAATAAGGCCGCAGCACGTATCTTGACCGCCGCCACAACACGCCAAAAGATCGCAATTTTTGCAGATTACGATGTTGATGGCGGTAGCTCTGCCGCACTTTTGATAGACTGGCTGCGTCAACTGGGACACGACGCGACCATATATGTGCCTGATAGAATTGACGAAGGCTATGGCCCAAACATTCCTGCAATGCAGGAGCTGGGCGCTGCACATGATCTTATTATCTGTGTTGATTGTGGGACCTTATCACATGAGCCAATCGCAGCAGCGGACTGCGATGTGGTAGTCCTCGATCACCATTTGGGTGGCGCTGAGGTGCCCGAATGTGTTGCCGTTGTAAACCCAAACCGCCAAGACGAAACTGGAGAATGGGGTCATCTTTGTGCGGCTGCTGTTGTATTTTTAGTATTAGTGGAAATGAACCGTGAGCTAAGAAAAGTTCATGACAAAATCGGCCCTGACCTAATGGCAATGCTAGATCTAGTTGCCCTGGCTACAGTGGCTGACGTTGCGCCATTAATTGGTGTAAATCGTGCATTTGTTCGTCAAGGATTAGCTGTTATGGCAAGACGTGTGCGTCCCGGGATTGTGGCGCTATGCGATGTAGCTCGCCTTGATCGTACTCCAAGCGCCTACCATTTAGGATTCGTTCTCGGCCCACGCATCAATGCGGGAGGACGGATTGGAGAAGCCGATCTTGGTACAAAACTTTTGTGCGAGACTGAGCCGCATAAGGCCCAAGCGATAGCAACCAAGCTCGAAAGCCTCAACACAGACCGCCGCGAAATCGAGGCTGCAGTACGTAATGCAGCTTTTGCGCAAGCGGAAGCACGCGGTTTAGATGCACCGCTTGTCTGGGCTGCAAACGATGGATGGCACGCTGGTGTGGTAGGCATTGTTGCAAGTCGTCTAAAAGAAGCATCGAACCGTCCAGCCATTGTCATCGGCTTTGACGGGAATGCGGGCAAGGGATCTGGTCGCTCAGTTGCGGGTATTGACCTGGGCGCAGCCATACAAAAGTTAGTGGCAGAGGGCCTGATTGAAAAAGGCGGCGGGCACAAAATGGCTGCAGGTTTAAGTCTTGATCGCACGCAGCTTGAACCCGCGATGGCACGTTTGTCAGATCTTCTAGCTCGCCAAGGTTCAGGTCTCACCATGCATCAAGATTTACGGGTCGATGCTGTCATCCTAACCTCGGGAGCCACACCGGAATTAATAGAACTGTTGGACCAAGCGGGACCATTCGGTGCCTCTGCCCCTGCCCCACGTTTTGCATTTCCAAATGTGAAAATCACCTTTTCAAAACCGGTGGGCGAAACTCATTTAAAATTCACCGCCACCGACGGCGGTCCTGCTAAAATAGAAGGCATTGCTTTTGGTGCTATGGAGGGCCCGCTTGGTCCTGCTTTACAAGAGGCACAGCGATCAGGCCGCAACATTCACATCGCAGGGCGGCTCGAGTTGAACCATTGGCAGGGCCGCAGCAAAGTACAATTGCGCCTTGAAGATGCCGCGTGGGCAGATGGCCAAGCAAGCTGAGTTAGACCTAGATCAATTTAAGAAATAAAAAATTAGTGCGCAGTAGTACAGAATCCTCTTGCGCCTCAGCCGCACATTTCCTAAGAACCGCCCACACTACGCGTGGCCCGTTCGTCTATCGGTTAGGACGCCAGGTTTTCAACCTGGAAAGAGGGGTTCGATTCCCCTACGGGCTGCCACATTTCCTAAAATAAATAAGTAATTCCAGAGGCTTGATGAAGCCTAGAACTCTTTATCCCTAAACTCTTATCCACATTGCAACGCGCTTGTGCGAAAAAATGACGATGTTTTCAGGGCAAAAAATTTTACGAATATACCGTCCTGGCAAATCACCCGGCTAATTTAGGCGTGATTTAACACAGAACGAGAGCTACCGTCCCGAGTGCGCATTGCTCCCCAGGTTTACATAACGCGCAACCTCCAATGGCAGAATTACGTCGGATCTATCGAGGATGTGCAGTTTTTTAAGAGACACCGTTATACTACTGAGGTCGATGCTTGTGTGGGCTTCGCGTTACTTTTCTTTTCTCTCATAGCAATGAACACTCCTGAGGCAAAAATTATAGTTCCGCCAATCCAAGTGAAAATATCCGGGACTTCGCCAAAGAGCCAAAACCCGAACACAATTCCCCAAATTAACTTAACATAGTCAAAAGGCATCAATAAGGTTGGGTCCCCCTCCTTGAACGCTTGGCTAAGGGTGAGCTGCGTGGCAGATCCCAAGCATCCAATCACTACTAACCAAACAAGTTGATTAAAATCTGGGGTTTTCCAAACCAACAGAGCTGGAATGAACGATAAAATAATAGTGGTGACGCCCATCCAAGAAACTATGGTCAAGCTATCGTCAGTTTTTGACAAGATTTTAATAAATAGCATTGATCCAGCCCAAAAAAGGGCTGACGCAAGTACCAATATCGAACCAGTGTCAATTTCCAACCAACCTGGGCGAAGAATGATGAGCATTCCTATGAAGCCCATGACAATTGCCATCCAACGATAAATCCGGAAGCGCTCACCCAAGAAGATCACGCTTAATATTGCCAAAAAGATTGGGGCTGTAAAACTTAGCGAATTAACGCGCGCTAACGCAATCAATCCTAAACTAGAAAAGAACATTAGCATTGAAGTTGTGTTTAAGAGACCACGGACAAGGTGTAACCGTAACTTAGTCGTTTTTAGAAACTTAAAACGTGATCGGACTATCATCGGTAAAATCACGATAAACCCGAAGAGACTCCTGAAAAAAGCGACCTCAAAGGCGTGCAAGTCTTCGGTATTAATCCTTACAAGAACATGCATCGTCGCAGCAAAGAAAGTGGATGCTATCATCAAAAAAATACTTTTTAACGATGCGGATTGATTTGCCCAAACAATCCCAATTTTATTAGTCAAATTTCACCACTTTTCTTAAGACGATCGCGTATGACCATTTACGGAGTGTACAGTTGCTTATGCGTTTGAGAGCAAAACTCCCATAGCCAATGCTACAGCTGCTTGAGTTGGATCAATCACAGGTATTCCAAGCGCCTCTTCTAGCTTTTTTCGGTGCGTTGCCATCCCAGCACAGCCCAAAACAAGCGCCTCAGCGCCCTGTTTTTTCAGAAGTCCACCCACATTCACAAGTTTTTCGAGCGTTTTAGTGCCCCGTGCACTTTCATCAACGCTCATATTTAATGGCAATTCACCAGCCAACCGATCAAGAACTTGCATCCTTGCCATAACTCGCCAGTGACGTTGTATGGAGGCATCTGAGATTGCAATCACTCCGAAGCGATCCGCGCGAGCTAGTGCACTTAACACTCCACTTTCTTGGATTCCAAAAACGGGCTTTTGGGTAATTGAACGGCAAGCGTGAAGACCTGGATCTGAATAACAAGCTATAACAAAAGCCCCCGCATCGGCTCGGGACTGTACCAAATTTACCAACGGGATAATTACACTATCAGAATCCAACTGACTTTCGATACCGAATGGCCCCTCTTTCAAAGTGACACACTCAATTGGGGGCCCTTCGGACAAATTAAATTCCTTCAGCGCATCCCTTATGCCATCGGTAACCACTTCGTTCGAATTTGGATTAATTACTACTATCGGACCATTCATGTAATAATATTTGCTCCAAAATTGTATGTTGGATCAGTCTCTGGCAAATGTGTTCCGGTTAAGCCCGACAAATCGGTACGACCCCTTTTGACGAATGCTCCATCACCTGGATTAGCTATCAGTTTATCGTTCTCAACGATCTTTTGACCCCTTGTAAGAACAGTCACTGGCCAACCTGTAATCTCCATCCCCTCGAATGGATTATAATTCACATAATCATGCGTCTCACCAGCCACCTTCGTGAGGTTTGGATCCCATATCGCGATGTCAGCATCTGCACCAATGGCCATTGTGCCTTTGAAAGGGTGCATGCCATACAATCGAGCCGCATTAGTAGATGATAAAGCTACGAACTGATTAAGGTTAATTCGGCCCTTCAACACACCTTCTGAGAACAGAATTGGCAATCGCATCTCAATACCTGGCATTCCGTTTGCTATTTTGCGGAAATCAACGTCCAGTCCATTTGCAAACTTACCCGTATCATCGAACCGGTAAGGGGCGTGGTCAGATGAAACAACGCTAAACGTTCCAGCAGCGACATGACGCCACAAAATTGATTGCGTATTTTCGTCGCGAAGTGGCGGCGAACAAATGTACTTTGCTCCTTCCTTGCCGGAGCGATCTAGATCATTTCGCGTCAATAATAGGTAATGCGGACAAGTTTCACCAAAGATGTATGCACCCTCAGATCTCGCTTCAGCAACCAAGGCGGCGCCCTTCGGTGTCGAAACATGAACAATCATCAACGGGGCATTTGTGAGCTTGGCTAAACTTATTACACGATTGATTGCTTCTTCTTCAGCTATCGCTGGACGCGATGGAGCGTGAAATTTGGGATCGGTGTAGCCGTTCTCCACTAAAGCAGAGGACATCCACGTGAGCATGTCATGATTTTCAGCGTGGACCATGGTAAGGCCCCCGTAGCGTCGCGCTATGGTCATAATATCAAGTATTTGCGCGTCACTGACTCGGGTCGCATAAGTCATGAAAATTTTGAAAGAGGTAATCCCCCTCTCAAAGACGCCGGGAAGCTCTGCCAGAACATCTGCATTCGGATCGGTAAGTATGAGATGATAAGAGTAGTCGATAACTGATTTTGTTGAAGCCCTGCCGTCATAGGTAGAAAGCGTTTCAGCAACACTCTGACCAACTTTTTGAGCTGCGAACGGTACGAAACAAGAATTTCCACCAAACGCCGCTGATATTGATCCAGTTTCATAGTCATCAGCACTCATGAGGCCCATGCCGCTCTCCTGAGCGATGTGGCAATGCGCTTCAATTCCGCCTGGCATTACCAGTTTATTGGTAGCATCAATGACCTCATTACCCGACAGATCGCTACCCAATGTGGCAATCTTACCACCCGAAACGCCAACATCAGCAACGAAGATTTCAGACGCGGTGACAACTTGACCGCCCTTTATCACCAAATCATGCTGCACCGTTCTCTCCAGACCTAATTATATTGAAAATATTCTACTGCAGTTCAGACAATCTTACATTCAGACGCTCTATTAAACGCGTTAGCTCGGCTTGGTCGACATCGCTAAGCGCAGGACCAGGAGCTCTTACAGTAGGACTTTTAATTATACCTCGACGGAATAGTATCTCTTTACGGATTGCTAAGCCGATACCAAGCTGATGTTCGTAGCGCACTAAAGGCAAGTAAGCATCAAAGAGGTTTTCAGCTGCATCTAAGTCACCTTCTTGATACCGGTTTACCACATTCACTAACATTTCAGGGTAGGCAAAACCTGTCATTGCTCCATCAGCTCCGCGCTGAAGTTCTTGAGGAAGAAATAAAGCGGCATTTCCCGTTAGAATAGACAATCTTGGCGTATCGTCAGTGCCACTTTGAGCGCGAACCTGTGACAGTTTAGTTAGTCCAGGCCAATCTTCATGTTTTAGCATTACGATTTGTGCGTAAGTGCGAGTTAAATCGAGGATCGTTTCTACGCTAAAGTTAACGCCTGTTGTCTGTGGATAGTCTTGCAGGCAAATCGGGACATCATCCCCTAGAGCCCTACAAACTTCACCAAAGTAGTTTTTTATTTTCACCTCGTGCACAAGACCAGGCATGGGAGCTACCATTACACCCGCAGCACCATCATCCATGACGGATTTAGTCAGGTCAGATAGGTTCCCCAAACCAGCGCCAGATACGCCAACCACAACTGGAATTCGACCTGCAACACGATCCAAAACATGCTTGGAGAACCGTATGGCATCTTGCGCTGATAGTTTTTGAGCTTCGCCCATTATACCGAGAATGGTCATGCCGGTTACACCACATTCGATGTAAAACTCGATCAATCGGTCAGCGCTTTCTAAATCAAGCGCTCCGTTTTTCGAGAATGGTGTAACGGAAATGATAAATACACCACGCGAATGTCTGTTAATCTTTTCAGCCATTTTGACCGCTCCAAAATCCGTCTCTAGTCACCAGACGCCCAAACCAATGCTACGCCTTTTCAGACTCAGACTACTTATTCTGAGCGTGCAATGCTTTTGGTCAGTCATTTATAACTACACCCGCTTGTGTGCCTATCCGTTGATAATGTTCGATACGGCGATGTCGGCCAAAGTCAAAAATTGTTGTTTTGCCAAAAGTACAAGCATCCATATCACAAGCGTGAACAACAAGTTCATCGACTTCAGAGGAGGCTCTCGCAACAACATAACCATTAGGATCTACGATTATTGATCCTGCCATTAGAGGGTGTCCGTCCTCCAAACCGGCTTTTGCAATACCCACTACCCAAGTCGCATTTTGATAAGCGCCTGCAGTCATAGAAAGTTCAGAGTGGTAAAGCCTTTGCTCAATACCTTCATCAGATAACTGACTATTTACCGTCGGAGTATTGTATCCAAGCATCACCAGCTCGACACCTTGCAAACCCATTTCACGATATACTTCGGGCCAACGGCGATCGTTACAGATACACATCCCCATTCTTGCATTCAAATTTTTCCACACTGGAAATCCAAGATTGCCAGGCTCAAAATAGCGTTTTTCAAGATGCTGGAATGAGCGCTCGGGATCATATTCCGAATGCCCAGGCAAATGCACCTTTCTATACGTGCCAATTATGTTCGCATCTCGATCAGTGAGCACAGAAGTGTTGTAGTAATGCCCATCTTGAGTGCGTTCCGCATATCCAAAACTTATCGCTATCTGAGCTTTCTTCGCTGCTGCAAAAAGTGGCGCAGTTGCAGCATTAGGCATTTCATTTTCAAACCAAAAATCAACATCTGATTGGTTATCAATAAACCAGCGCGGGAAAAAAGTTGTAAGAGCTAGTTCGGGATATACGACCAGATCGCAGCCCGCTTTTTTTGCCTGATCAAGCAAAACAATCATCCGATCCACAACAGCTTCTCTAGTATCGGCTTTTTGAATGGCGCCCATTTGGGCGCCGCCAATCACTATCTCTCTCATAATTCACCTCCCGAACAGCTCGAAAATTTCCACCCAAACGCAACAACTGCCTTGGCTCTGTCCAGACTAGAATAGTCACGTTACAGTGCTAGCTCCTAGAGGAAATTCTGAAACACTAATGTTTAAAGAGACAATGGCGAACACATCGATTGATCAACACCCCGTAGCTAATGGATCGAAATTACAGCTTGATGCCCTCATCATCGGCGCTGGATTTTCCGGCCTATATCAACTTCATTTATTGCGGGATAAATTGCACTTGAAAGCCGCTATTGTTGAGGCTGGCGCTGGTGTTGGGGGGACTTGGTACTGGAACCGGTACCCTGGCGCTCGGTGTGACTCAGAAAGCCACACATATTGTTATTATTTTTCCGATGAAATTCTGAATGAATGGAGATGGTCAGAGCGATATCCGGGCCAAGCTGAGATACTCTCCTATCTGAATTTTTGTGCAGACAAATTGCATTTGCGACGTGACATTTATCTTGATCAACGCGTCAAAACAGCTGTGTGGAATGAAGACACGGCATGCTGGCAAATACAGTGCAATAGTGGCTTTAGTATTGAAGCAAAATATCTGGTATCGGCGGTAGGCTGCTTGTCCTCGACGAACACTCCAGATTTTGATGGCGCGCAAGAATTTGAAGGTCAAATATACCATACGGGTCAATGGCCTCATGATGGCGTAGATTTTCGCAACAAATCGGTGGCGATTATTGGCACAGGCTCAACCGGAATTCAGGCAATTCCAGTGATTGCAGAAGAGGCGCAGCAGCTAACCGTCTTACAGCGTACCCCCAATTACAGTGTTCCAGCTAGAAATGCTCCACTGCACCCCGATTTTCATTCAAAATTTACAAAAGAACGAAACCATGTAAGGGCTCAGATGCTATCATCACGGCATGGCCATCCATGGAGTGCTCCTCCACGGAATCTAGTTGAAACACCTGAAAACGAACGGACCGAGATTTTAGAAGAAGCCTGGGAGATAGGAGGCCTTCGGTTCCGCGAAAGTTTTCAGGACATTCTATTCAATGAGCAATCAAATCAAATCATGTCTGATTTTATACGCTCAAAAATATTTGAAATTGTTGGAAACCAAGACACCGCCAAAAAGTTAATGCCGTCCGATCACCCATTCGCGACAAAGCGTCCCCCGATAGATACAAATTATTTCGAAACCTACAATCGCAAGAATGTTCATCTTGTTGATGTTCGTGAAAACCCGATTTCGAAATTAAACGAGCACGGTTTAGTTCTTGAAGACGGTACAAAGATTGAAGTCGACATCATAGTATTTGCTACTGGCTTTGATGCGATGTCCGGTGCACTTCTTAATATGGACATAATCGGAAAGCAGGGCCTTAGGCTGTGTGACGCGTGGCGCGAAGGACCAAAAACCTACCTAGGTGTCGGCGTGGCTCATTTTCCAAATATGTTCATTGTAACTGGGCCAGGCAGCCCATCAGTCTTAACCAATATGCCAAGATCAATTGAGCAAAATGTGAATTGGATTTCTGACTTATTACAATTCGCTGAATCTAACAAAGTTCGATCCGTTGAGGCTCGTGAAGAAGCGATGCTTCAATGGACAGAACACGTAAATACAGTTGCAAGTAACACCCTGCTACCTAAGGCAAACCACTCTTGGTATTTGGGAGCCAATATTCCCGGAAAACCACGTGTGTTCATGCCGTATGCTGGCGGTCTAGATGTCTATAGCGCCCACTGTGAAGATGTTGCAAATGATGGCTATTCTGGATTCGAAATGATCGGTGACAACGCCACCTTCTAGATAAAAAAGTACATATACGTTCAAACCTATGCGATGGTGATCTTAATGAGGTTATACCTTAAACTCGAGACCTAAGATTTTCATTCCAAAAACTGCGTGTTCGTGCCAGTGATGGGCAGTGCTACCTTGTTTGGTAGGCCTCGACTAAAATGGACCAAATCATGCGCAGCACTGCCGATAAGCCTGTTTTGGGTATTCTTTTTATGATCGGCTTTTGCATCACCGCCCCAATTATGGACGGGATGGCCAAGCTCACCCCAAATGAAGTGCCCGTGCTTCAAATTGTTGCGGCGCGCTTCGGTGTTCAAGTTGTGATCTTGATCCCCTTGGCAATTATGATGGGGGTCGCCATGCGCCCCACAGCGCGCGATATTGCGGGGCATCTGATACGCGGCTTGATGCTGCTTTTCGCAACATTTTGCTTTTTCTCAGCCATTCGATACATGCCGATTGCAAATGCTATGGCCATCTTCTTTGTCGAGCCGTTTATCCTAACCCTGATGGGCGGTCTTTTGCTGGGCGAGCAGGTTGGCCCGCGCCGTATCATCGCCTGTATCATTGGGTTTATCGGTGCGCTTTTTGTGATCCAACCAAGCTTTCAGGAATTGGGGTTTGTGGCGTTATTCCCGCTTGGCACGGCTGTGACCTTTGCCGCCTATATGATCCTCACACGCACGATGTCAGATCGCCAACATCCAATCACGCTTCAGGCCTATACGGCCTTGGGGGCATCGGTGCTGATCCTGCCCCTGATCATCGGGTTTGACGGCACGGGCAACCCTTGGCTCGACCCTGTGTGGCCCAATGAATTTGCGATGATGACCTTATTGGCCGTGGGGATTATGGCAACGATTTCCCATCTTTTGCTGTCAGTTGCATTGAAATTGGCCCCCACAGCCACAATCGCGCCGCTGCAATATCTCGAAATCGCGGGATCTGTCGCGGTGGGATATATCTTGTTCCAAGATTTCCCAGACAGCCTGACATGGTTGGGTATCGCGATTATCGTGGGGTCAGGTCTGTATGTCTTCGCACGCGAGCGGCGCGCAGATTTGGAACGCCGCCCGACCCCACCTGTCTAAGCCTGAAACACATCTGCATAGGTTTTGCGCATCTCGGCCTTTTGAACTTTGCCCATTGTGTTGCGCGGCAAGGCCTCGACAATGACAAAATGACGGGGTCGCTTGAACCCTGCAAGTTCTACCTTAGCCGCGGCAAGGATTGCATCCAAATCAATACTGTCTTCTGCCTCAGGCACTAAAACCGCCACCACGCTTTCCCCAAAATCAGGGTGTGGCGCACCAATGACAGCGCTTTCCTTAACCCCTGACTGCGCATCTAGGAACATCTCAATCTCTTTTGGATAAATGTTAAACCCGCCCGAGATTATCAAATCCTTGCCTCGCCCCACGATGGTAACATAGCCATCCGCGTCAATCTTGGCCAAATCGCCCGTGATAAAAAAACCATCTTCAAGCAGTTCTTCGCGGGTTTTTTCAGGCATATTCCAATAGCCACAAAATACATTTGGTCCGCGCACATGCAGGATCCCGATCTCGCCCATGGGCAATTCTGCGTGCGTCTCAGAATCACAGACACGGACCTCCACTCCCTTCAGGGGGAAACCAACCGTTCCTGCGCGCCGATCCCCCTCATAAGGGTTTGAGGTGTTCATATTCGTCTCAGTCATCCCGTATCTTTCAAGAATGCGGTGACCTGTGCGCCCCTCAAAGGCCAAATGGGTTTCCGCCAAAAGCGGCGCAGAGCCAGACACAAACAGCCGCATATGCGCGACTAAGTCACGGGTAAAGCGCGCATCCTCCAACAGTCGCGTGTAAAAGGTCGGCACACCCATCATCGTGGTGGCGCGCGGCAAAAGCTGCAAAATTGCCTCTTGGTCAAATTTTGGCGAAAAGATCATCGCATTGCCCGCCAATAAGCTGACATTGCACGCCACAAAAAGCCCATGAGAATGGAAAATCGGCAAAGCGTGCAGCAGCACATCATCGCTTGTAAAGCGCCACTCCTCGGCCAAGGCGCGCGCGTTTGACAGCAGGTTCTCATGGGTCAACATCGCCCCCTTGGAGCGGCCCGTTGTCCCCGAAGTGTAAAGAAGCGCTGCAAGATCATTCTGGCCGCGCTGCACGGGCGTAAATTCCGTGGGGTGTTGCACCGCGGCACGGGCCAAACTGCCCTGCCCTGAGGCATCCAAGGTCAGGATTGTCGCCTTGCAGGTTTCAGCAATTGGGGTCAAGGCGGCCAGTTCAGACGGATCACAGACCACCAGCGCCGCATCCGCATCAGTGATGAAATAGGATAGTTCTGCGGGCGTGTAGGCGGTGTTCAGTGGCAAAAACACAGCACCCGCCGTGATACACGCCGCATAAAGCGCCAAGGCAGGCGCGGTTTTCTCAACATGCACCGCAACCCGATCCCCCACCCCCACATCGGCGGCACGCAAAGCATGCGCCATTTGGTTGGCCAAACCCAGGAATGCGCTATGTGTCATTTCTGATCCGTCCGGCAAAATGAGAAAGCTGCTCTCCTTGCCCTGATGGGGGGCCAATAAAGCGTCAAAAAGGGGGTTGCTCATTTGCGATTTCCTCACTCCTATAGGCGCGCTGATTTGGGATGTTTTATCGCCCTCTGCCCTAAGAGGAGCAACCCTACTGTCTAGAAAGAAATGGTCAAATGCTGAGTGAAAAATCGGGTTTGTTGGATGAAATTCGCGGTCGCTTCGCCCATGTGGACACCTGCCCCTTTGAAGGGCCTCGGGTGTTTTTCGAGAATGCAGGCGGTGCATTGACGCTGAATTCTGTGGTCGAGACTTCGGCCAAATTCGCCGCCATCCCCGACAATCAAGGCCGTGACAACCCTGCCGCCCACGCCCTTGTGGCGCTGATTGACAAAGCAAAGGCCGATATGCGGTTGTTTTTCAACGCACCGAATGGGCAGTTTTTCGTTGGCGAAAGCGGCACAGAATTGCTGTTTCGCTTGATCCGAACCGCGATTGTGGGCACGGGCGCAGGCCGCGTTTTGGGCAGCACATTGGAACATCCCGCCTCGCGCAGTGCCGCCGCCCATTGGGCTGAAGTGGCGGGCAAACCCCATATTCTTGTCGCGCATGATGACGCCACGGGCACAGTCGGCCCCGAGGCCTATCGCCCCGAAATCACCCCAGATACCCGCGTGGCCACGATCCTGCACACCTCGCCCGTCACGGGCATGGGTGTGGATGTGGGCGCCATTGCCGCCGAAATCCGCAAAATCGCGCCTGATTGCATCATTATCGTTGATGGCATCCAGCACGCCGCGCATGGCAGGCTTGATATCGAAAGCTATGATGTCGATGGCTATGTCATCTCGCCCTATAAGGTCTTCTCGCGTCATGGCTATGGCGTGGCTTGGGTCAGCGACAGGCTGCATGCGATCAAGCACGAACATCTGATTGATGCGCCCGGAAACCCATGGGAATTCGGCACCCGCGATACGGGCGCCTATGTGACCTTTTCCGATGTGGTGGATTATTTTGTCTGGCTCGGCGGTGAAGTTTCAGATCAGACCGATCCCCGCGCGCGGATTGTCGCGGCAGGCGAGGCGATCCACGCCCATGAAAAACACCTCACCGATGCCATGATCAACGGCATTGGCAATATCAAAGGCCTCAAAGATATGGCGGAAGTCGACATCATCGGCGGCCTCGAGAACCCCGCCCGCGAGGGTCTGGTTTGCCTGACCGTCAAGGGCCAAGCCGCGCCTGATATTGTCACCAAACTGCGCGAACGCGGCATCCGCACCCATACCCGCAAGGCGGATCATTATTCAGGCAACGTGCTCTCCCCCTTGGGCCTAGACGCCGCCGTGCGCGTCTCAATGTGCCACTACAACACCGAAACCGAAGTCGCACAATTCCTCACCGCCATGCGCGAGATTGTAGAGGGGGTGTGAGGGAGTTGTGACCTTATCGGGAATTTAGAAAATCCGAAAAATTTTTTGACGACACAGCCGCGCGCGCAAGACGCTTATATTCGCCATGAATTCAGTGTCTTGCGCGAATTTTTGGAAAAATTTATCAGGCACACAGCCACGCGCGCGTGGAACGCGTTTCAGAGAGTGGTTTCAGCGGCTTAGAATTTTCTCCGCTGAACCGCGTTCCGGGCGCGTCACTGCTCCGAGTGGTGCCTCGCGCCCTCCCCTCACGCATTGGGTGGGTGCGGGTGTTTACTGCGCGCAGTCGATCACTGCATAGGTGAAGGGCTCACCCCCAAACGCGCAGTCGCCGCGGCTCGAGCCGTTTGCGACGCCTGCGCGCCCCTCGAGAATGAACTCGTAGCTGCTCGTGCAGCCGTCAATGGTATTCTCTAGCACAAGCGGGTTTGACGAGACTTCGCGGGGGTTCTGGGTCCACTCCCCCCCGATGAGCGGGCACATGTTCGGGCTGTTTTCCTCGCAGTGGGCCGTGTGGAAGTTCTCGGCCTGCCAGGTCCCGTCCACCTGCTCGAATACAGTCATGATTGGCACGTCCAGCCCCTCGAACGCCGCACTGAATACCGCGTCGCAGCTGTCATATGCGTCAGGGTCTAATCCGTCGGGCACTTGGACGAGTACGCGCGTCGCGCCATCGGATCCGGCCGACGCCTCGGGGAGGTTGTCGCAGGGCCATAGCGTCTCCTCCTCGCGCGTCGTGTCGTAGCGCGGGACGAGGTCGTTGACGGTGTCGAAGTCGACCTGCTGTATCACTGTCGAAAGCTCCATGGAGCCGTCTGCCTGCAGCACGCCCACGTATTCTATAATCGTCCAGGGGTGGGCCGGGGCCATGGCCACCCAGGTTGAATAGCTGGCCTCGAAACGACGGCGGGCCTCGTCCACGCGGAAGTACTCCACCCGCATGTCGTCGGAGTGATACTCAGTGCCCGTGATGACGTTGTAGTACTCCGTCGGCAGGAAGCGCTGGTAGTCAGTCACCTCTGCGCCAAGCCCGCAGGATGGCGTGCCGTAGAGCGTCCATTGGGTCTCGGTCACCGTGTTCAGCGTGTCGCTGCCCGCGTCCACTGGCTGGGCGGGCTGGTCGGAAGGCGCCTGTGGCTGCGGGACTTTGCCCGGGGCCGGTGTGTCACCCGCGCTTGGCAGGGGTGGCTTTCCGGGCACCGACCCCACTTCGGGCTCGGGCTCGGGCTCGGGCTCCGCCT